>ERZ1740052.64-NODE-64-length-34295-cov-6.222021_pt1 | contig 34295 bp, 33 predicted proteins | sample MGYA00581750_ERZ1740052 | MGnify/ENA primary metagenome ERZ1740052 (study PRJEB43018, sample SAMN04849743) | marine metagenome | isolation source: floating plastic debris | place: Pacific Ocean | collected 2008-08-30 | study: EMG produced TPA metagenomics assembly...
TTAAACCTTTATTTCGGAATAAACCAAATTTTTTTTCAAATTGTACACAACGTTTGTATATATTTAAATGCAGTATATCTGCATTTATGTTGTTTTTAGTTAAGTTTCTTTATTCTAGTTTTTTATCTGTGTTTTTTCAATTGAATTACTTCTTTGTTTTTGCAAGAAAAAAATTTTATATTTCTTTATATACTTCTTCAAAGGGAATTCTAAATCGTTTTCCGTAAACACCTTCTGGTTTTCTTATTCCACAAGAAATAATCATATTGATTTCTGCACCTAAAGGTAATCCTAAAACTTTTTTAACACGCCAAGTATCTGATCCTTCCATTGGACAAGTGTCATATCCTTCTCCTGCCATACTTAACATAAAAGTTTGTGCTGCTAATCCTGCGCTTTTATGAGCTACTAGGCGCATATCTTTGCTTCTTACTTCTCTATAAATGGGTTTGAATAACCCTGTAATGATTACGGTTAAATATTTGAAAAAACCAAAAATACCCCAAAAGTCATTATACACAAAAGGAATGAGTTTTTTGTAGTAGTTTTTTGCGAATTTTTCTCTGCTAGATTGTTCTGCCCTAGGTTTTGGAGGATAAACTTTGTCTAAATATTCCAAATTTGCTTTAGCTCTTTTCTTCCATAGGTCTTTGCGCACGGTTACAATAACAAGTTGTTGAGCTGTTTTGGCTGCATTTTGATTAAAACATAAAGGAATCATTTTATCAATTATAGATTGAGATGTAACATGGTAAAATTCCCATAATTGCATATTACTACTATTGGGTGCTAAAACTGCATGTTCAATACATTTTTTTACAATTTCAGTTTCAATTTTTTGCTCGTTATCATAAACACGAACAGATCTTCTGTAGTTAATAGCTTCATTAACGGTTTTTTTGCTCATGCTTTTATCCGAATTTTAATAAGGTTTTTAATTGTTTTAACTTTCCTTTATATGGAGCATATCTAGTAGGTACATCTAGCCAATTTCCTCTAGTAACAACTCCTTTTTTATGGCAAAAAGTTTCAAATGTGCGTTTTCCATGGTATCCGCCAATTCCACTTTCACCTACACCTCCAAAAGGTAAATTATGATTGGCAAAATGAACGGTAGTGTCATTAATTGTCCCTCCGCCAAATGAATATTGTTGAATTAGTTTCTTTGCAAAGGATTTTTTGTTGGTAAAAACATAAAATGCAAGTGGCTTATCATAATTGCTAATAATTTGATCTAATTCTTTTTCGTTCTCGTAAGAAATAAGTGGTAAAATCGGTCCGAAAATTTCACTTTGCATTACTTCACTACCTAGTTTCGGTTCGTCAATTAGAGTAGGAGCTATATATCTGTCATCTCGATTTGTTTTTCCTCCTGTCAAGAAAGCTTCACCCTGAAGCATTTGGTTTAATCGATCAAAGTTTTTGGTGTTTACAATTCTTGGGAAATCTTCTGAAAGTTCTGGGTTTTCGCCATATGCTTTTTTAATTTCTTCTTTAAATTCTTTTACAAACTGTTCTTTTACTTTTCTCTGGATTAATAAGTAATCTGGAGCAATACATGTTTGTCCTCCATTTAAAAACTTTCCCCAAACTATTCGTTTTGCAGCAAGTTTTATTTTTGCCGTCTCATCTACAATACATGGGCTTTTTCCTCCAAGTTCTAAAGTAACCGGAGTTATATATTCAGCAGCAGCTTTGGCAACAATTTTTCCTACAGGTACGCTTCCTGTAAAGAAAATATAATCCCAACGTTGAGCTAAAAGTTGTTGAGATTCAGGAATTCCTCCTTCAATTACAGCTACATGTTTTTTATCAAATACAGTTTCAATAATTTCTTTACAAATAGTGCTTGTATGTGGTGTAAGTTCAGATGGTTTTAAAACAACAGTATTTCCAGCTGCAATTGCACCAACTAAAGGAGCAAAAGCTAATTGATAAGGGTAGTTCCATGGAGCTATAATTAATACAGTTCCATAAGGTTCTGAATGAATTTTTGCCGATGAAGGAAAATTTAAAATCGAAGGTAAAACACGCTTGGGTTTTGTCCATGATTTTATGTTTTTTATCATCATTTTTAATTCAGAAATAACTATACTAGTTTCTGTCATTACACCTTCATATTCCGATTTTTTAAAATCATTATGTAAAGCTTTTAAGATGTCATTTTCGCGCTTTGTGATTTCCTTGAGTAACTTTTGTAAACTTTTTTTTCTGAAAGAAATATCTTTTGTTTGTTGAGTTGCGAAAAAACGACGTTGTCCCTGAATAATTTCAGGAATTGCTTCAGTAGTTACTGTATCGATCATAAATTATATTTCTTGTAGTTTTTTATTCATTAATTTGAACCAAATTGGTGGAATAAGTGATAAAAGCATCATTCCTGGGTAGCCTGTTGGCATTTGTGGGCTTTCTGGAAGTGATTTTAAAATTTGATAATGTTTACTTCCATTATAATGGTGGTCAGAGTGTCTTGATAAATTAAATAAAACTAGTTTTCCAATAACATGATTAGAATTCCATGAATGTGTGTGTCTAACACGTTCATATCGACCAAATTTATTTTTCTTGCGTAATAATCCGTAATGTTCTATATAATTTACAGTTTCTAATAACAAAATTCCAATTGTTGCAGCTGCTAAAAAGTAAAGCATTACTACTAATCCGAAGAAAAAATAAATAGAACTTAATAGAATTATATGTGCAATTGTATAAATAATCATTCTGTTTTGGTAATGAAACCAAGTTCTCTCAGATGTTTTTAAGCGTCTGTTTTCAATTTTCCAAGCTTCTATGTAGCTCATAATTTGAGATCTTACCCAAAAAACATATAATAGTTCATTTTTTTTAGCTGTAGCAGCATCTTCAGGTGTAGCTACATTGAAATGATGTCCAGCGTTGTGGTAAGGAAGAAAGTGAGTTTCTAATGAAGTCAATAATAAAATTTCACCTAATAACTGTTCTAAACGATTCTTTCTGTGTCCTAATTCATGTCCTACATTAATTCCTACAACACCACACATTATTCCCATTGCAGAGATTCTACCTATTAAATCAATTATATTCAAGGTATCTTGGATTACAAATAAAAACCACACTAAAAAAAAGATTTGTGTTGGTAGTGTCAAGTATAATATCGAAGAATATAGCTTATTATTTTTTTCTATTTCCTCTTGTTCTTTGTTAAAATTTACAGCATCAACCTTTAAGAAAAAATCAGCAAGAGGTACAATTCCAAAAACATAAATTAATGTCAGAAAAGTAATCCATCCAGAAGATGTGAAAGAGATATAAACAGTTAAAGGAACTGAGAATACCATTAAATATCTTAAAGCTTTCATGATGTGTAGAGGAATTTGTACTAAATATACAAATTAGTTACAAGCATCCCAAATGTTATCATTAGTTGGGGTAGGGGCGTTAATTATGATTTCTTCTTTGTTTACAGGATGTGTAAACTGAATTTTTTTAGCGTGTAAATGGATCCTTCCGTTTTTGTTACTTCTTGAAAATCCGTATTTTAAGTCGCCTTTTATCGGGTGTCCGATATTGGAGAGTTGACACCTGATTTGATGATGTCTACCGGTTTCTAAATCAATCTCTACTAAAGAATAACGATCGAGTTTTCTTAACACAGTATAATGTAAAATAGCCTTTTTACTTCCAGGAATTTCATTTTTATGTGCTTTAGATTTATTGTTTTTAGGATTTTTCTTCAGGAAGTTTGTTAAGGTGTTTTGATTGTTGGTTGGATGTCCTTTTACAACTGCCCAGTACGTTTTTTGGATTTGCTTTTCTCGAAGCATTTTGTTTAAACGCTCTAAAGCTTTAGATGTTCGTGCAAAAATTACAATACCAGAAGTGGGTCTATCAAGTCTATGAACAGTTCCTAAAAATACATTTCCAGGTTTGCTATATTTTTCTTTGATGTATTCTTTTACAACATCACTCAAAGGTTTGTCACCTGTTTTGTCACCTTGTACAATATCACCAGATCTTTTATTTATAATAATGATATGGTTGTCTTCGTGAAGAACTAGGAGATTGTCTTTTGTAGAATGCATCAGATTATTTTATTTAAAATCGTCAGCTACATCTTTGTTTACTTGATCAATAAAGTTTAAAACTTCGTCTCTTCCGAGTTTGCTGCTAGATGAAGTTAAAAAATTGACGGGTAAACTTTCCCAATGTTGAAGCAATTTTCTCTTATAAGAAAGTAGTTGCTTGTTTAACTTAGAACTAGGTAATTTGTCTGCTTTGGTAAAAATAATAGCAAAAGGAATATTGTTTTCTCCAAGGAAACGCATGAATTCTAAATCTATTTTTTGAGGATCATGTCTGCTATCAACTAATACGAAAGCGCAAACTAATTGTTCTCTTTCTTTAAAGTAGTTTTCAATAAAGTATTGAAATATTGTTCTTTTCTTTTTAGAAACTTTAGCGTAACCATACCCTGGTAAATCTACTAAAAACCATTCATTGTTAACTTTAAAATGGTTTATAAGCTGTGTTTTCCCAGGTGTTCCAGAAGTTTTAGCTAACTTTTTTCGCTCCATTAACATGTTGATTAATGAAGATTTACCAACATTAGATCGACCAATAAAAGCGTATTCTGGTATTCTGTCTTTTGGTGCATTTGTAACATTACTGTTACTCATTACAAACTCAGCAGATTTTATTTTCATCGCCTATATATTACGTTCTTTAAACCAGCTTTCTAAAATTTCATTAAATTCTTCTGGGTGTTCCATCATGGCTGCATGTCCACATTTATCAACCCAAAATAAATCGCTATCAGGTAAAAGTCTATGGAAGTCTTCAGCTACGTCTGGAGGAGTAACGGTATCGTTTTTCCCCCAAATCAAACAAGTTGGCTGTTCCATGTTTGGTAAGTCGTTAGCCATATTATGACGAACTGCACTTTTTGCAATCGCTAATGTTTTAACAAGAGTATTTCTATCGTTAATAACATCATAAACTTGATCAACTAATTCTTCTGTTGCGATAGATTTATCATAAAAAACTTCTTGTGTTTTTGTTCTAACAAAGCCCTTGTCGCCTCTTCTAGGGTAATTATTGCCTAGAGAGTTTTCATACAATCCTGAACTACCTGTTAAAACTAAAGCGGCAACATCTTGTGGGTAATGTTTGATATAGTATAAAGCAATGTGTCCACCAAGAGAATTACCTAACAAAACAACGTCCTTTAAGTTTTTATACTCAATGAAATCGTGTAAGAATTTAGCTAAATTCTTAACGTTAGTCTTTAGAATAGGTAACGTATATAGAGGTAATTCAGGAATTAAAACCTTATAACCTCTTTCGGAAAAATGATCAAAAGTATGATTAAAATTACTTAGAGCACCCATTAAACCATGCAAAACAATGATGGGTCTTCCTTCACCAGCTTCTGCATAAGTAAATTTATCTTCTTTCTTTAAAAAATCAGTCATTAGCTAACATTTGGCTAACCGCAAAAATAAACCTTTTTTGTTACAAGTCAATTTTCTTTTTTTTGAGGCGGTCCTAGTGCTGCAATTATCGCTAAATGTGTGTGTTTTTAGTTAAAGTGGTATAAGTTATTAACAATGTGGTAAAAAGTGGTAGAAAGTGGTAAAAAATTTATATTTTTGAATATTACTATATAGTTAATCGTGATAAACCTTATTGGGACATATGAGTGTAAAGCTGATGCTAAAGGTCGGCTTATGTTGGCTTCTGGCTTAAAAAAGCAGTTGTCTCCAGTCTTGCAAGAAGGTTTTGTGATTAAGCGTTCTGTTTTTCAGCCTTGTTTAGAGTTGTATCCAATGCAGGAATGGAATGTAATGATGAATAAGATTAATAAGCTAAATCGATTTGTGAAAAAAAATAATGATTTCATAAGAAGGTTTACAGCTGGTGTAAAGGTTGTTGAAGTCGATGCTACAGGAAGAATTTTGATTCCTAAAGATTTGTCTGTGTTTGCGGGTGTGAAAAAAGAGGTGGTTCTTTCTAGTGCAGTTAACATTGTGGAGATTTGGGATAAGGAGAAGTATGAGGATGTGATTGAAGATTCGGCTTTAGATTTTGGGGGTTTAGCAGAGGAAGTAATGGGAAATATTGATATAGATGAATAGTTATCACGAGTCGGTGTTGTTGAAAGAGAGTGTTGATGCACTTGATATAAAAGAGGATGGTGTTTATGTGGATGTCACGTTTGGAGGTGGAGGGCATTCTAAGGAGATATTGAAACGTTTAGGTGGGAATGGTAGGTTGTTTGGTTTTGATCAGGATGCTGATGCGACTAGGAATTTGATTGGTGATGATAGGTTTGTTTTGATTGAGGAGAACTTTAGGTATATAAGTCGTTTTTTAAGGTTTTATGGGGTGAAGAAAGTGGATGGTGTTTTGGCTGATCTTGGTGTTTCATCTCATCAGTTTGATGAGGCTGAAAGGGGGTTTTCTACAAGGTATGATGGAGAGTTGGATATGAGGATGGATCAAACTGCAAAAATTTCAGCGAAGGAGGTTGTGAACGATTACGAGGAGTCTAAGCTTGCTGATGTCTTGTATTATTATGGAGAGTTGAGAAATGCTAGGGCTATCGCGAAAACTTTGGTGGCTTCTAGAGGTAACAAAAAGATTGAAACTAGTTTTGAGTTGAAGGAAGTGTTAAGGCGTTTTTTGCCTAAAATGAAAGAGCATAAGATTTTAGCTCAGATTTATCAGGCGATAAGAATTGAAGTTAATGAGGAGTTGGATGTTTTGAAAGAGTTTTTAAATCAGATTCCTGATTTGTTGAATGATGACGGTAGGTTGAGTGTGATTTCCTATCATTCTTTAGAGGATCGTTTGGTGAAGCGTTTTATTAGAACAGGGTTGTTTGAGGGTGAGCCGGAGAAAGATTTTTATGGGAATATTAGTGTTCCGTTGAAAAAAGTGGGGAAATTGATTGTGCCAACAAATGAGGAGATAGCTCAGAATAATAGGGCTAGAAGTGCGAAACTTAGAATAGCGACAAAAGTATAATTATGGCGGAAAGTTCAGGTGGAATATATGATGTGTTGCGTGGTAGTTTTTTAACTGATGATTCAGCGGCGAAAAATTGGAAGATCATCATATTTATAGTAGGGCTTTTGTTGGTGATGATATGGAGTGCGCATTCGATAGATGAAAAAGTAGTCAGGATAGCGGAGTTGAATAAGAAGAAAAGAGAGCTTCGGGCGGAATATGTAGATACGAGTACAATTCTAATGAGGATGAAGTTGGAGAGTGCAATTAGAAAAAAGGTGGTCCCTACAGGTTTGGAGCCGGCACAAGAACCGCCACAGAAGATTAAGGTAATAGTAAAGTAAAATATTAAGATTTGTCAATAGTTAAAAAAAGCATATTAAACAAGTTGTACGTAGTTGCGGTGTTGATGTCGCTTTTTTTGTTGGTTATAGGGGGTAAGGTTTTTGAACTTCAGTATGTGAAGGGTGAGCGATATAAAAAGATGGCGATAGAGAAGAATATTAAAAATGATACTATTGCTGCTAATAGAGGTAATGTTTATGCTTCGGATGGAAATCTTTTAGCGACTTCAGTGTCTAGTTATACAGTTCGAATGGATCCTGTTTCGGTCAGGAAAGGGGATTTCGAAAAGTATATTGCTGCTTTAACTCAAGAGCTTTCTAAAATGTTAGGTAAAACTCCACAGTATTATGAGAAGAAAATCCGTGATGCTAGAAATAGAAAAAATAAATATTTGTTGATAGCAAGAGGTTTAGGGTATAATGATTATGCTAAAATGAGGGATTTTCCAATGTTTAGATTGGGGGTTTATCGTGGTGGTTTTATAGCGGAGCAAAAAACGGTAAGGGAACACCCTATTGGTAAGATAGCAGAACGTACAATTGGTTATAATGATCATAGAGGAGGAGCAGGTATAGAAGGTGCGTTTTCTGAATATATGAAAGGTGAGAATGGTTGGAGAGTAAAGCAGAAGATAGCTAAAGGACAATGGAAGCCGCTAAGAGATATTAATGAAAAAGAGCCTGAAGATGGTAAGGATGTGATTACTACAATTGATGTTAATATCCAGGATATAACGCATTATGCTTTGTTGAAGCAGTTAGAGTATTTTGAGGCAGATCATGGTTGTGCAGTTGTAATGGAAACTGCAACTGGAGAGATAAAAGCAATATCAAACTTGGGGAGGACTTCTACTGGGAAGTATTATGAAAGAAGGAATTATGCGGTTTGGGAAAGCCATGAGCCTGGTTCTACTTTTAAGTTAGCGAGTTTAATGGCGGCTTTAGAGGATAATGTTGTAGATACTGCAGATGTTATAGATACTGAAAAGGGGAGGATTTATATAAATAATAGAAAAGTAGAGGATAGTAATTGGGAAGGTTACGGGAAAATTTCTTTAGCTAGAGTTTTTGAGGTTTCTTCAAATGTTGGTATTGTAAAAGCTATTCAGAAAAACTACGACCATAATCCAAATAAATTTATAAAACGAATTAAGCTATTTGGTTTAGATCAGCAGACGGGTGTGCGAATAGTTGGTGAGGGAAAGCCAATTATTCCGTTACCAAAAACTGATCGTTGGAGTCCGATTGCTTTAGAGTGGATGGCTTGGGGTTATGGTGTTTCTTTGACTCCTTTACAAACATTAATGTTTTATAATGGTGTGGCGAATAATGGAGAGTTGGTAAAGCCAAGGTTTGTGAAAGAATTAAAAGTAGGTGGGAAAACCGTGGAGAAATTCGATAAGATTGTTTTAAAAAAGAGAATAGCAAAACAGTCTACTATAAATAAGGTGAAGAAGATTATGGAGAATGTAGTTAAAAAAGGAACTGCGGAAGAGATTTATTCTCCAAATTTTTCAATGGCAGGTAAAACAGGTACTGCAAAAAAATGGATTCCTAGAAAAAAGAATAAAGAAGGGAAATATGAAGGAGGTTATTATTCGAATAAAAAATATGTAGCTTCTTTTGCTGGTTTCTTTCCTGTAGATAAGCCTAAATATTCTTGTATAGTTGTTGTGCATGAGCCTGATCCTTTAAAGGGGTATTATGGAGCTAAAGTTGCAGCGCCTGTTTTTAAAGAAATAGCGCATAAAATTTATACATCAACACCTTCAAGCGTCCAAAAGGTAACGGATTCTGTTGTAACGGCTTCTATAAGTAAAGATTATAATAAGTATTATGATGTTATAAATAGGTATAAAACAATTATGCCTACAGTGGTAGGAATGTCTGCTATGGATGCAATTTCAATTTTAGAAAATATGGGTTTAAAAGTAAAAGTTTCTGGAATTGGAAAAGTAAAAGAGCAGTCAATAAACAAAGGAGTAAAAGTTCGAAAAGGAGCAACAGTATATTTAAAACTATCATAATTGAAAATAGTTAAAGACATATTATATAAGGTAGGAGTAAATTCAGTGTTTGGAGATACAAATATTGAAATTGCTAATGTGGTTTTTGATAGTAGGAAGGTTGTTGAAAACGATTTATTTGTAGCACAGCGTGGAGTAAGTGTTGATGGTCATAAATTTATAGATAAGGCAATTGATTTAGGTGCAAAAGTTATTGTTTGTGAGGTTGTACCAGAAAATAAAAAAGAAGGAGTTGTTTATGTTGAGGTCGATGATGCAAATAAGGCGTTGGCAAACATAGCAGCAAATTATTATGATAATCCTTCGGGTAAAATCAAATTAATAGGAGTTACAGGAACTAACGGGAAAACGACAGTGACAACGTTGTTGTATCAGTTGTTTAAAAAGCTAGGGTATTGTGCAGGATTACTTTCTACGGTTAAGATAATGGTAGATGAAGTAGCGTATAAAGCTACGCACACAACTCCAGATTCATTAACGATCAATAAATATTTATCGGAAATGGTGAATCAAGGTGTTGAATTCTGTTTTATGGAAGTGAGTTCTCATGGGATTCATCAGCAGAGAATAGAAGGATTAGCTTTTGAGGGAGCTGTGTTTACAAATTTATCTCACGATCATTTAGATTATCACAACTCTTTTGCGGAATATAGAGATGTAAAAAAATCTTTTTTTGACGGTTTATCTAAAAATGCTTTTGCGCTAACAAATATAGATGACAAGAATGGTAATGTCATGCTTCAGAATACTAAAGCAAACAAGAAATCTTATGCACTTAAAACACTAGCTGATTTTAAAGCAAAGATTTTAGAGAAAAGCTTTTCTGGTTCACTTGTTACTATAAATGGAATTGAAGTTTGGTCAAAACTTATAGGTGATTTTAATACATATAATCTTTTGGCAATTTATGGAGTTAGTGAGTTGTTAGGTTTAGATAAAATAGAGGTTTTACGAGCGATTAGTGAGCTTCAAAGTGTAAGTGGTCGATTTGAATATATAGTATCTAACGACAAGGTAACTGCGATAGTAGATTATGCACATACCCCAGATGCTTTAAAAAATGTTCTAGAAACTATTAATAATATAAGAACAGGTAATGAGCAAGTGATTACTGTTGTGGGTTGTGGTGGAGACAGAGATAAAACAAAGCGCCCTAAGATGGCAAATATTGCTTCTTTATTGAGTAGTCAAGCGATTTTTACTTCTGATAATCCTAGGACTGAAGATCCTCAGGTGATAATAGATGAAATGGAAGTGGGGGTAACTCCAGAAAATTATAGAAAAACAATAGCTATTGTAGATAGAAAACAAGCGATAAAAACTGCTTGTAAGTTAGCACAATCAGGTGATATAATCCTGATCGCAGGAAAAGGACATGAAAATTATCAAGAGGTGAATGGCGAACGTCATCATTTCGATGATTTGGAAGAAGTGAAACAATGTTTTAATCAACTAAAAAATATATAAAGAATGTTGTATTACCTATTTGAATATTTAGAAAGTGAATTCAATTTAACTGGGGCGAGTGTGTTTCAATTTATCACATTTCGTTCGGCTGCAGCATTTATATTGTCATTGTTGATTTCTACAATTTTCGGTAAAAGAATTATCAATTTCTTGAGAAGACAACAGGTTGGTGAAAGTATTAGAGATTTAGGTTTAGATGGGCAAATGCAAAAAAGCGGAACGCCTACAATGGGTGGTGTAATTATCATCATGGCGACGTTAATTCCTGTATTATTGTTGGCTAAGCTTGAAAATATATATGTAATCATTTTGTTGATAACAACTGTTTGGATGGGCTTCATTGGGTTTGCTGATGATTATATAAAAGTATTCAAAAAAGACAAGGCAGGCTTAAAAGGAATTTTTAAGGTTGTTGGTCAAGTTGGATTAGGACTTATTGTCGGAGCGATTTTATACTTCAATGATGATGTAACTATAAAAGAACAATTGCCAAAAGAGCAACAAATAGTTATGGAGAATGGTAAGAAGAAAGTTTTTAGTGAGGCACATAAGTCAACTAAAACAACTGTTCCATTTTTAAAAGATAACGAATTAGACTATGCGAAAGCTTTAAGTTTCTTAGGTGAAGGTTATGAAAAATACGCGTGGTTAATTTTTATTCCGATTGTTGTTTTTATTGTAACAGGGGTTTCTAATGGAGCAAATTTAACAGATGGAATAGACGGCTTAGCTGCGGGTTCTTCTGCAATTATGGTAGTAACTCTGGCGATTTTCACTTGGGTTTCTGGTAATATCATTTTTGCTGATTATCTAGATGTAATGTATATACCAAACTCTGGTGAAATGACAGTTTTTGTTGCTGCTTTTGCTGGAGCGCTAATAGGTTTCTTATGGTATAATACCTATCCGGCTCAGGTTTTTATGGGAGATACAGGGAGTTTAACAATTGGTGGAATCATTGCTGTGATTGCAATTGCAATCCGTAAAGAATTATTGTTACCTGTTTTAGCAGGGATTTTTGTTGCAGAAAATTTATCCGTGATTTTACAGGTTTCATATTTCAAATACACGAAGAAAAAATATGGTGAAGGAAGACGAATTTTTAAAATGTCGCCTTTACATCATCATTATCAAAAGTTAAACTATCACGAAAGTAAAATTGTAACTCGATTTTGGATTGTTGGGATTTTATTAGCTGTGTTTACAATAGTAACATTGAAGTTGAGGTAATGAAAAAGTTAGTTGTCTTAGGAGGAGGAGAAAGTGGAGTAGGAACGGCTATTCTTGGGAAGAAAAAAGGTTTTGATGTTTTTGTTTCTGATAAAGGATCAATTGCAAAAAAATATAAAGGAGTTCTTGAATATAATGAGATAGATTTTGAGGAGAATCAGCATACAGAGAGTAAAATTTTTAATGCTGATGTGGTAATGAAAAGCCCTGGTATTCCAGATAAAGTAGCTCTAATTCAAAAGTTATTATCAAAAGGAATTAAAGTGATTTCAGAGATAGAATTTGCAGTAGAGTATACAGATGCAACTATAGTTGGAATTACAGGTTCAAATGGAAAAACAACCACAACAATGTTAACGCATCATATTTTAAAAAATGGTGGTTTAAATGTTGGAATGGGAGGGAATATCGGAGACAGTTTTGCAAAACAAGTTGCAGAGCAAAATTATGAGAATTACGTGTTAGAGTTAAGTAGTTTTCAATTGGATGGAATCGATTCATTCCGTTGTCATATTGCAATGATTACTAACATTACTCCAGATCACCTCGATAGATATGAATATGATTTTAATAAATATATAGCTTCAAAGTTCAGAATAGCAATGAATCAAACGAAAGATGATTTTTTGATTTTTGATTCTGACGACGAAGTAATAGTGAGTTGGTTGGATAAACATCCTGTTCAATCAAAATTAGTACCGTTTTCAGTTACTAAAGAATTGAAATACGGAGCATTTGTTAAGGATGATGCAATAATAATTAGAATAAACGAAGAAGAATTTATAATGGATAAATCTTATTTAACGATACAAGGAAAGCACAATACAAAAAACGCAATGGCATCTATGTTGGCATCTAAATTATTACAAGTACGTAATAATAGGATTTCAGAAAGTATGTCAAGTTTTGAAGGGGCTGAGCATCGTTTGGAAAAAGTAGTTAAAATTGAAGGAGTTACTTATGTGAATGATAGTAAAGCTACAAATGTAAATGCAACATTTTATGCTCTAGAATGTATGGATGCTCCAACAGTTTGGATTGTAGGTGGTGTAGATAAAGGAAATGATTATACAGACTTATTACCTTTAGTTAGAGAAAAGGTAAAAGGGATTGTGTGTTTAGGTCTAGATAATCAGAAGATTATTGAGACATTTCAAAATGTTGTAGATATTATTGTGGAAACAGCAGGAGCTCAAGAAGCAGTAAAAGTGGCTCATAAAATAGCACAAAAAGGTGATACAGTTTTATTATCTCCAGCATGTGCAAGTTTCGATTTGTTTGAAAATTATGAAGATAGAGGTCGTCAATTTAAAAGTGCAGTAAGAAGTTTATAAAATATTGAAAACAATATTTAAACATATAAAAGGAGATAGAGCCATCTGGGCTATAGTTGCTGTTTTAGCAATTCTTTCTTTCATGCCTGTATATAGTGCAAGTACAAACTTGGTGTATGTGGTTGGTAATGGATCAACAACAGGGCATTTAATTAAGCACATCGTATTACTACTTATGGGATTTGGTATTTTATATGGAGTTCATAAAATTCCGTACCGATATTTCAGTGGAGGTTCTGTGTTAATGTTGCCTATAGTTTTACTCTTGCTAATAGTTACAATAGCCCAAGGAACAACAATTGGAGGGGCGAATGCAAGTCGATGGATTCGAATTCCTTTTGTGGGAGTTGGTTTTCAAACTTCAACCCTTGCTGGTCTTGTTGTTTTGGTATATGTGGCACGTTATTTAGCAAAGAATAAGGAAAAGAAGATTGTCTTTAAAGAGAGTTTGTTACAATTGTGGTTGCCAGTAGGTTTGATATTAATATTGATTTTACCTGCAAACTTTTCTACTACAGCTATTATATTTTCAATGGTAATTATGCTAACTTTTATTGGAGGATATCCATTAAAATATATAGCGAATATTTTAGGAATTGGAGTTTTAGCATTAGGACTCTTTATTTTGGTGATAAAAGCTTTTCCAGATGCGATGCCTAACCGATTAGCAACTTGGGAAAGTAGAATTGATGGTTTTTTTAATTCAGAAAACCAACCTGAAAATTATCAAGTTGAAAAAGCAAAAATAGCCATTGCAACAGGAGGTCCTTTTGGAAAAGGAGCTGGTAAAAGTGTGCAGAAAAATTTCTTGCCACAGTCTTCTTCAGATTTTATTTACGCGTTTATTGTTGAAGAATATGGAATGATGGGAGCGTTATTGGTCATTTTTATGTATTTCTTGCTGTTATTCAGGATAATAATAGCTGCAAAAAAAGCAACAACAATTTTTGCAACTTTATTAGTAATTGGCGTAGGTTTGCCGATCATTTTCCAGGCCATTATTAATATGGCTGTAGCGGTAAATTTATTTCCAGTTACAGGGCAAACTTTACCACTAATTAGTAGTGGAGGAACTTCAATTTGGATGACTTGTTTTGCTTTAGGAATGGTCTTAAGTGTTAGTGCTTCGAAGAATGATACAGAAGAATCAATTTTAGATGATAATCCGTTAGATATTTTACATGAAACCATATAAATATAAATGACGATGGAAAAATCAATAAATGTTATAATAAGTGGAGGAGGAACAGGAGGTCATATCTATCCTGCAATTGCCATAGCTAACGAAATAAAGTTACGTTATCCAACTGCGCATATATTATTTATTGGTGCCAAGGGTAAAATGGAAATGGAAAAAGTACCCAAAGCTGGTTATGAAATTAAAGGGTTGTGGATTTCGGGTATTCAAAGAAAATTAACATTACAAAACTTAATGTTTCCATTTAAGCTAATAAGTAGTTTATGGAACGCAAGTAAAATTATAAGAAAATTTAAACCAGATGTTGCAATTGGAACAGGTGGTTTTGCAAGTGGGCCAGCTTTAATGATGGCAAACAAAAAAGGTATTCTTACTGTGATTCAAGAACAAAATTCTTATCCAGGAATTACCAATAAATTATTAAGTAAAAGAGCAAAAAAGATTTGTGTTGCTTACGATAATTTAGAGCGATTCTTTCCGTTAGATAAAATCGTGAAAACGGGTAATCCTGTGCGACAAGATTTGTTGTTGATACATACAAAAAGGGAAGAAGCACAAGAGTTTTTTGGTTTAAATACGGCTAAAAAAACAATCTTAGTTATTGGAGGGAGTTTAGGAGCAAGAAGAATTAATCAATTAATAGCTACGGAACTTGATTTCTTTCAAAAGCAAGAAGTTCAAGTAATCTGGCAATGTGGAAAACTGTATTACGAAGAGTACAAAGAGTATGGGAATGATAATGTTCAGATTCATCAGTTTTTAAATCGTATGGATTTGGCTTATGCAGCAGCTGATTTTGTAATATCAAGAGCAGGAGCAAGTTCAGTATCTGAATTGTGTATTGTTGGAAAGCCTGTATTGTTTATTCCTTCGCCAAATGTTGCAGAAGATCATCAAACTAAAAACGCTAAGTCTATTGTAGATAAGCATGGTGCAATAATGTTACGAGAGAGTGAATTACATACTTTTTCTGTAGTTTTTGAAACATTACTTAGAGATAAAGGTAAGCAGGAAAGTTTAAGTGAAAATATTAAAGAGTTAGCATTACCAAATGCTACAAATCATATAGTAAACGAAATCGAAAGATTAATAAATTAGTGAATTTAAAAGATATACATATTATCTATTTCATAGGAATCGGAGGTATTGGAATGAGTGCTTTAGCTCGTTATTTCCATGCGAATGGAAAACAAGTTGCAGGCTATGATAAAACTTCTTCTCCTATTACTGAGAATTTACAAACTTTAGGAATAGAAATTCATTTTGAAGATGATATCAATCTAATTCCAAAAGAAGTTTTTGTTAAAGAAAATTCACTTGTGGTTTACACACCTGCTATTCCAAAAACACATACAGAGTTTAATTATTTTAAAGATAATGGCTTCGAAGTGTTGAAAAGAGCTGAGATTTTAGGTAGAATTACGAATGATACTTATTGTTTAGCAGTAGCAGGAACTCATGGGAAAACAACGACTTCTTCGATACTAGGACATATTATGCAACCTATAGAAGCTACAGCTTTTTTAGGAGGAATTGCTGAAAATTATAGTTCAAATTTAATTCTAGGAAAAGATAAAATTTCTGTTGTTGAGGCAGATGAGTTTGATCGTTCTTTTTTACACTTATCTCCAAATATTGCGTGTATTACATCTATGGACGCAGATCATTTAGATATATATGGAGAACATCAGGCGCTTTTAGATTCTTTTAAAGCATTTTCTAATAAAGTTTCTGATCAGCTAATTGTAGCAAAAGGATTACCTATTGAAGGTTTAACATATGCCATTGAAGAAGATGCTGATTATGTTGCTTCTAATTTAAGAATAGTAAATGGAGTATATGTTTTTGACGTTAAAACTCCTAAAAATAATATAAATGATGTTGAGTTTTCTTTACCAGGAAGACATAATATTATGAATGCTCTTGCGGCATTAGCTTTAGCTGATGTTTATGGAGTGAGTTTAGATAAAATTAAAGAACAATTAGCTAGTTTTTCTGGAGTACAGCGTCGTTTTGCTTATAAAGTAAAATCAGAAAGTTTAGTGCTAATTGATGATTATGCACATCATCCAACTGAGATCAATGCTGTAGAAAGTGCAGTTCGAGAAATGTATCCAAGTGAAGAAGTTTTAGTGGTTTTTCAGCCGCATTTATTCACTAGAACAAGAGATTTTGTAGATGATTTTGCGTTATCGTTATCTAAATTCGATGAAGTTATGTTGCTAGATATATATCCAGCAAGAGAATTACCAATTGAAGGTGTTACTTCAAAATGGTTATTAGATAAAATTACAGCTGAAAAAAAACAGTTGTTGTCTAAAGAACAGATGATTAAGCAAGTTAAATTTACTAATGCTAAAGTGATAGTAATGTTAGGAGCAGGTGATATTGGCTTAATGGTAAATGAAGTAAAAGATGAGTTAATAAAGGAATACAATTTGTAGTGATTAAAAAAGTAACAAAATATTTTGTATTCATAGGTTTAGTAGCAGGTTTACTAGTCTTGTATAGTTTTACAAAAAAACGAAATCAACAAAAAGTTGTTGACGCAATTGCTGTAGAATTTAATGAAGGTTCTAATCCTTTTTTAACTCATGAGTCGGTTAATAAATTGTTAATACAAAGTCAAGTGACAGTTAAAAACCAACCAAAAAGTATATTAGATTTACATCATCTAGAAAATAGGGTAGCGTCAAATCCATATGTAGAAAAAGCGAGAGTTTTTATAACGCTTGGGGGAGTGTTAAAAACTTATATCACACAAAAAGAGCCTATCGCTAGAATTATTTCTGATAATGAGGTTTATTATATTGATAAAGAGGGGACTAAAATTCCGTTATCGTCAAGTTTTTCTGCACGTGTACCTATAATTAATGGAGACAATTTGTCTGAGAAATTACAAGAAATAACGCAATTAGTGCTGTTTATTTCCAAGGATCAATTTCTCCAAAAAGAAGTGACAGGAATTCAAATACTGAACACTAATGAGTATGTTTTTACAGTAAGAAGTGGAAACTATAGAGTAGAGTTTGGTAAATATGAAGATGTAAATTTGAAATTTAAAAAATTGAAAGCTTTTTATAATAAAGCGATCAAGGATAAGACAATAAAAAAGTATAAAACAATAAACCTTAAGTATCACAACCAAGTGGTATGTACAAAAGAAAATCAAGATGGAGAACAATAAAATCGCAGTTGGTTTAGATATTGGTACGACCAAGATTGTTGCCATGATTGGTCGTAAGAACGAATATGATAAAATAGAAGTTCTTGGCATTGGTAAAGCAAAAAGCTTGGGAGTGAAAAGAGGAGTGGTAAATAATATCACGCAAACAATTCAGTCGATACAACAAGCCGTAGATGAAGCAGAAAGTGTATCTGGCCAACGAATTGATAATGTAGTCGTAGGAATTGCTGGTCAACATATCAGAAGTTTACATCACAGTGATTATATCACCAGAGATAATGCAGATGAAGTAATTAAAGATGAAGATATAGATGATTTAGTTAACCAAGTACATAAATTAGTGATGTTGCCGGGTGAAGAAATTATTCATGTTTTGCCACAGGAATTTAAAGTAGATAGTCAACCAGACATTAAGGAACCAATTGGAATGTATGGTGGAAGACTTGAAGCTAATTTTCATGTTGTTGTAGGGCAGGTTTCTTCAATCAGAAATATCGGAAGATGTGTAAAAAGTGCAGGTTTAAATCTATCTGACATTACATTAGAACCTTTAGCTTCAGCTTCAGCAGTTTTAAGTCAAGAAGAAAAAGAAGCAGGAGTTGCTTTAATTGATATAGGTGGTGGTACAACGGATTTAGCCATTTTTAAAGATGGAATTATTCGTCACACTGCTGTTATTCCTTTTGGAGGAAATGTAATTACAGAAGATATTAAAGAAGGGTGTTCGATAATTGAAAAGCAAGCAGAATTATTAAAAATTAAGTTTGGTTCAGCTTGGCCAGGAGAAAATAAAGAAACTGAAATTGTTTCTATTCCTGGTTTAAGAGGAAGAGAACCTAAAGAGATTACATTAAAGAATCTTTCAAAAATAATTCATGCTAGAGTTCAAGAAATTATTGAACATGTGTATTTAGAAATTAAAAATTACGGGCACGAAACCCAAAAAGGAAAATTAATTGCAGGAATCGTTTTAACAGGTGGAGGATCGCAATTAAAACATTTACGTCAATTAGTTGAATACATCACAGGAATGGATACTCGTATTGGCTATCCAAACGAACATCTAGCAGGAGGAAGTGATGATGTGTTATCAAGTCCTTCATATGCTACAGCTGTAGGTTTATTAATGGAAGGTTTAGATAAATACAATAAAGAAGAGCCTGTAGTAGTTGTAGATGAAGTGGAAACTGAACCACAAGTTGAAGAAGAAAATATTATAGCAGAAGAGGAAAAAACTGAAGAAAGAGAAGTGTATAGGCCAAAGCCTAAAGGAAAATCGTTTTTAGAGAAATTTACAGAACGATTTAAAGAGTTTTTAGATAACGCTGAATAAGAGAAGATAAAGAAATATAGGGATTAATTAACAAAAAGAAGAGTTATTATGAGCGCAGAATTTGATAACATTTCATTTGATATGCCAAAAACACAATCAAATACGATTAAAGTGATTGGTGTAGGTGGGGGAGGAAGCAATGCAGTAAACCACATGTATAGCAAACAAATTCACGGAGTAGATTTCGTAATTTGTAACACAGATGCACAGGCGTTGGAGAATAGTCCAATTCCAAACAAAATTCAACTAGGAGCACATTTAACTTCTGGTTTAGGTGCTGGTGCAAATCCAGAAATTGGAGCACAAGCAGCAGCAGAAAGTATACAAGAAATTCAACAGATGTTAAATACACATACAAAAATGGTATTTATCACTGCTGGTATGGGAGGTGGTACCGGAACTGGTGCTGCGCCAATTATAGCAAAAATTGCTAAGGATATGGATATTTTAACGGTAGGAATCGTTACTATGCCATTCCAGTTTGAAGGTAGAATGCGCTCAAAACAAGCTCAGAAAGGAATTGATGAGTTACGTAATAATGTAGATTCTTTAATTGTTATCAATAATAATAAACTTCGTGAAGTTTATGGAAACTTAGGATTTAAATCAGGTTTCTCAAAAGCAGATGAAGTATTAGCAACAGCGGCTAAAGGAATAGCAGAAGTAATTACACATCACTATAAGCAAAATATCGATTTACATGATGCTAGAACGGTATTAGCAAACAGTGGAACAGCAATAATGGGTTCTGCAAAAGAATCTGGAGAAAGTAGAGCTAAAAACGCTATTGTAAAAGCTTTAGATTCACCGTTGTTAAATGATAATAAAATTACTGGTGCTAAAAATGTATTATTGTTAATTGTTTCTGGAACAAATGAGGTAACTCTAGATGAAATTGGAGAAATCAATGATTATATCCAAACAGAAGCTGGTTACGATGCTAATATCATCATGGGGATTGGTGAAGACGAAAGTTTAGAAGAAGGAATTTCGGTAACTATTGTAGCAACTGGATTTGCTTTAGATCAGCAGAATACAATTAATAATACTGAAACTAAGAAGATTGTTCACACGTTAGAAGATGAGCAAAAAGCTACTTATGAGTTTGATAAAAAGACAGTGGTAAAATCTAGAATAATAGATGAGCCTATTGCACCAACAAATCAAAAAGTAGTTCATGTTTTAGATTTAGAAGAAAAACCAGAACCTAAAAATGGTTTAATTCAAACTACAGAAGCGATTAAAAATATCGATGTAGTTTTTGAAGAAGTAAATTATAATACTGTTGCTGAAGATGATTTTGTAATTACAAATATGACGCAAACACATGTTGAAGAGAAGATTGAAGAAGCTCCAATTCAGCAAAATTTATTATTTGATTTACCATTAAATTCTTACGAAGAAATTAAACCAGCAACAACTCAAAATGATTTAATTGACACAACTGAATCAATTAAAAATATTGAAGTTGAATTTGAAGAGGTTAAACCTAGAATCGAAAAACGTTTTGTGTTAGAAGATTTCGATATAAAACCAACTATAGGGAAAAGCTCTACACCTGCTATTGAAGCTGAAGAAGAAGAAGCTTTAAAGTTTGAGGTTAGAACTAAAACTGAAGAAGAAGTTATTGAAGATGATAGTGATGCTTCTCCATTAAGCTTAACAATTTCTGAGTTACAAAAGAGAGCTCAAGAAAGAAGAGATAAAATGAAAGGTTTTAATTACAAGTTTTCTGATAAGGTAAATCAGAACATCGATGAAATTGAAAAACAACCAGCATATAAAAGGTTAGGAGTAGATTTAGATAATTCTAAGATTAGCGAAAAGAAAACACCTTTAAATACAAATAATGACGAATTTTTACGTTCTAATAATTCGTTTTTACATGATAATGTAGATTAGTATTTGTAAAATAACAACTAAAAGAAAATCCTGAGAAATCAGGATTTTTTTTATCATTATATTTGAAAAAAGAAAACTCATGAGTGTACAACAAGAAGTAATGAACAAAATGAAAGAAGCTATGAAATCTAAAGATACCGTAGCTTTAACTGCTTTAAGAGCTTTAAAATCGGCTTTTATGTTAGCTAATACAGAAGCTGGAGCTGGAGAATTATCAGAAGAACAAGAATTAAAAATTATTCAGAAACAAGTAAAGCAAAGAAAAGATAGTGCAGAAGTTTTTATTAGTCAAGATAGACAAGATTTAGCGGATCCTGAATTAGCTGAAGCTAAAGTTTTAGAGCAGTTTTTACCAGAAGCTTTAAGCGAAGAAGAAATTGCAAAAGTAGTTGTAGAAGTAATAGCACAAGTAGGAGCAGAAGGGATGAAAGATATGGGGAAAGTAATGGGAGTTGTTTCTAAAAAATTAGCTGGTAAAGCTGATGGAAAAACGATTTCTACAATTGTAAAGCAAAAATTAGCTTAATCAAATTAAGACTTAGATTTTCAAACGATTTTAAATATTCGTTTTTTTAAAAAACAAATTTTATTGATATCATAATACAATAAATGAAATCATTTTACATTTTAAAGCTAACCTTTTATTTGGTTAGCTTTCTTACTTTTTTATTAAATGCAGTCGAACGTATTTTTGTTTTTCTGTTTAATAAACCTATTCTAATCCATACCTATTTAGTAAAAAAGAAATTGCCAAAACATAAGAAGGAGTTTTTAGAGTCGAGTGTTCTTTTTTATCAGAAATTAAATGAAAAGCAAAAGGTATACTTTGAGCATAGATTAGTGAAATTCTTAAGGAATTATGATTTTATAGAAAGAGATGGGTTTAAGATGACTCCAGAAGCAAAGGTGTTAATGGCTTCTTCTTACATAAAGTTAACCTTTGGAATGCGAAAGTATTTAACATCAACATTCAATAAAATTATTGTTTATCCAACTTCGTACTATTCATTAATCACAAAACAATATCATAAAGGAGAATTCAATCCAGGATTAAAATTGATTATATTTTCTTGGGAAGATTTTTTACTTGGAGAAGTAGTGTTAAATGATAATTTGAACCTAGGGATTCATGAGTTTACACATGCTTTAACTTTTCATGGTAAACAATCAAAAGATGTTAGTGCAAGAATTTTTTATAGAGCATACTTAGAAATTATCAAGTTTATGAGAAATCCAGATAATTCAACAGAAGTTATTGAATCTGGATATTTTAGAGATTATGCAAATACAAATGCATTAGAATTTGTTTCTGTAATTATGGAACATTTTTTTGAAACTCCAGAAGATTTAAAACAGAAGTTTCCTAAGTTATACTTTAAAATAGAGCGAATGTTGAATTATAAGAAAATAATTAAAAGGTGATATTTTTAAAATATCACCTTTATTTATTATGGTTTAACTTCTTAAAAACAACTTGTAGTGTCGTAAACACATACTCCAGAACCACCAAAAGTAATACAAGCAGATATACAAAATGGATTATCTGATAAAATACAGTCTGAATCAGTTGCACAGTTAAAAGGCACATTACCTCCAGTTATATTTTTTTGTTCGTTTTTACTTATTTCTTTTATTCCTTTAATATTTGAAAATTTTTTAAACATAGATTTACGTGTTAAAAATTAGATTTTCCCTGATCATTAAAAAGACACTCAGAGTTTATGTCTATTTCTCTACGCGTAGAAAATTTAAAAACTATAGCACACAAAAATTAAGAATCGGTTTTCATTATAAAGATTTATCCCTTGTAAATGTGATGGAATTAAGTAAATTGAATAACTAAACTAGAAATTAGGGATGAAATAAAATTTAATTAATTTCCTTTAAGGCTTCAAAAATTGTAGTTGCAATTTTATTCTGACCTTTTTTTGAAGTTAATAAATCATAATCTTCAGAGTTAGATAGGTATCCAATTTCTAATAAAGTAGCAGGGCATTCAACATGTTTTAATAAATGAGAGTTCATGTTTTGAATTGTATTTACCTTCAGTTTTTTAGAAATACTTTTCACAAATTTTTCAGTAATAGTAGTAGATTCTTTCTTTAATTTATTCTTGTTATTCGTAAAGAAATTAAAGCCATCTATCTCTTCTAATCCACTACTAGCAATATGTAATGAAATAACATAATCAGGTTTTAATGCATTTATAAACTCCACTCTTTTATTTAATGTGATAAATTCATCTGAAGATCTTGTTAAAAAGATTTCGATATCTTCATTTCCTTTTGAAAGTGTTTTTATTTTATTAGCAATTTGCAGTGTGATTTCTTTCTCTTGAAAACCTTTAGAAAAACTACCACCATCTCTTCCGCCATGACCGACATCTAAAACTATAGTTTTTCTTAGACTCCCCGTTCCGAAAGGAGAAGAAGAGTTAATATCATAATCGCGATAGAAACCATATTTTCTATTGCCGTTTAAATAATTTGTGAAAAAATAACCATTAAATCCATCATTACAATCTACAAAACAGCCAATAGCTTGGAGTTTATTGTTTTTACCAAATTCTAATTTTTTATATTCAACAGTAATTCCTTTGTCTAGCAAATCTTTTTTTATTTGAGTTAAATCCTCAAAAGTTAAGTCGTTAGTAAAGGCAATTTTTACAGGAGTTATTAATTCACTTTCACTAGTTATTTTTAGTTTACGTTCGAACTGTTTTGAACTTTGAGCATTGCTATTATAAGTAAACAGAAATATAGAAGTGGCAATAAGAAAGCAAAAACTACTAAGAATAGATACTTTTTTCATTGTATTTGTTTTTAAATTGAATAAATCTTTTACAAATTCAATAGAACTAAGAAAAATGTTTTTTGTTTTGGTTTCTTCTTCTGTATAAGTATCCGGATCATCATATACTTTAAAAAAATCAAAACCTAGTGCTTCAGAAATTTGTTTGATAGTATATGCTCTTGGAGTCACTGTTCCCGATTCTATTCTTTGAATAGTACGTAATGAAATATTACATAAGTTAGCAACTTCAGTTTGCGTTAAACCTTTAGAGGTTCTTACTTCAATTAATTTTTCTCTGAAACTCGTTTTTTTCATTCCATTGAATTTTCTACAAGATTAAATTCATTTGAAAACAACTCAAAGTTTTTGCGTTGTATTTTGTGCGACATTCATATGTCACTTTGTTGTAATTGTTTGTTAGTTAGTGTTTTTTGAAAACAAAAAACACATAATTAATAATTGACTTTCAACTATTAATTATGTGTTTTAAATATAATTATAAAAGGAATTAGTTACAAATTCCTTTTAAATCTGTTATTGTGTTTGTTGGATTATCACTTTTAAAAACAAAACTTCCTGCAACTAAAACGTCTGCTCCAGCTTCTGTTAGTTGTTTCGCATTTTTACTAGTAACTCCACCATCAATTTCAATTAAAGTATTAGCATTAGTTTCAACAATTAATTGTTTTAATTGTTTTACTTTTTTGTAAGTATTTTCAATAAAAGACTGCCCACCAAATCCAGGATTTACACTCATAATACAAACTAAATCTAAGTCTGTAATGATATCTTCTAAAACAGTAATAGGAGTGTGAGGATTTAAAGCAACACCTGCTTTCATTCCATTTGCTTTTATTGCCTGAATTGTTCTATGTAGATGAGTGCATGCTTCATAGTGTACAGTTAAAAAATCAGCGCCTAAATCGGCAAAAGTTTTGATGTATCTATCAGGATCAACAATCATTAAATGTACATCGATTGTTTTTTTAGCATGAGAAGCAATTGCTTTTAAAACTGGCATTCCAAAAGAAATATTTGGAACAAATACACCGTCCATAATATCTATATGAAACCAATCTGCTTTACTTTCATTTACCATCTCTACATCACGTTGCAGATTTCCAAAATCTGCAGCTAGAATAGAAGGAGCTATTAATTTATTCATTTTGTTGTGTTGTGTTTGTAATTGGCTGCAAAAGTAGGTAATAAAAAAAGAAAACTCTCTTATTAAAAGAGAGTTTTCGATATATATGTAGTCAGTTTATTACTAATTACCCTAGGTACGTCATAAGAATTTTACTTCTAGAAGTATGCTTTAATCTTCTAATAGCTTTCTCTTTAATTTGACGAACACGTTCTCTTGTTAAATCGAAAGTTTCTCCAATTTCCTCAAGAGTCATCGGTTGGTGCTCACCTAAACCAAAATATAATCTAACAACATCAGCTTCACGTGGAGTTAATGTTTCTAAAGCTCTATTGATTTCGATACGTAAAGATTCATGTAATAATGTTTTGTCTGGATTTGGTGACTCACCAGAGTTTAATACATCATATAAGTTAGAATCTTCACCTTCAATTAAAGGAGCATCCATAGAAACATGACGACCAGAATTCTTCATAGATTCTTTAACGTCACTTACGGTCATATCTAATTTCTTTGCAATCTCTTCAGCACTTGGAGGTCTTTCGTTCTCTTGCTCAAGGAAAGCATACATTTTATTGATCTTGTTGATAGAACCAATTTTGTTAAGCGGTAAACGAACAATACGCGATTGCTCTGCTAAAGCTTGCAAAATTGATTGACGAATCCACCATACTGCATAAGAAATGAATTTAAAACCTCTTGTTTCATCAAAACGTTTAGCGGCTTTAATTAAACCTAAGTTTCCTTCATTAATTAAATCAGGTAAAGTTAATCCTTGGTTTTGGTATTGTTTAGCAACCGACACCACAAAACGTAAGTTTGCTTTAGTTAATTTTTCTAAAGCTCTTTGGTCACCAGCTTTAATACGCTGCGCTAACTCTACTTCTTCATCAGCAGTAATTAAATCTACCTTACCAATTTCTTGTAAGTATTTATCTAAAGACGCAGTTTCTCTGTTGGTTACCTGTTTTGTAATTTTAAGTTGTCTCATACACGTTTAATTTTACTTTATCTATTCGTTCCATATACTTATACGCATGATTTCAAATAAATGTTACAAAAAGTTTATTTTTTTTTCGAAAAAAGTTTTCAATTGAATTTGAAGTGTTAATTTTATATTTGAATTGATTAAAATGTGACCTTACTTTCTTTTTTGTGTCTCAATATAATAGACCCAAACTTTTAGTAAGAAATAAAACTATTGAAGACTAACAACGTTAATAAATTAAGCGACGAAGAGCTCGTAAAAAAAATCGTAGAGAAAAACGATACGCACTTGTTTGCTATCTTGTATGATCGATATGCAGGATTAGTATACAACAAGTGTTATGGTTTCTCTAAGAGTAAAGAAGAGGCTCAAGATTTAACACATGATGTGTTTGTTCGTTTATTTGTTAAATTGAGAAGTTTTAAAGGACGATCTAAATTTTCAACGTGGTTATATTCTTTTACTTATAATTTCTGTGTGAATTATGTACAAAGGAATACTGCCAAAAAGAATGAAAAAGTAACTGTAGTAACAGATGTAATAAAAGATGAAGATGCAGATGTAGATGAAATTGATGATGCTTCTTTATTTGAACTAAAATCTGATAAGCTAGCGAAAGCTCTAGAAATCATAGATGTTTCTGATAAAATGATTTTATTAATGAAATATCAAGACGATATGAGTATTAAAGATATTCAATTGGCCTTAGATTTAGGGGCAAGTGCAGTAAAAATGCGATTAAAGCGTGCAAAGGAAAAAGTGATTAAAGCGTATAACGATTTATAATAATTAATGGATAATCCGTTTAAGAAAATATTAACCCATGAAGAGCTGCCTGAAGTACTTAAAAAGAAAGTACTGAATGATGTGGCTATGATAAAGCTGTCTATAGATATGGCGGATTTATTCGTGGTGAAATATCCTAGTGCTATCGGAGATTTATTATCAGGAGGAGGAGTAGATGAAGTTGCAGAAAATAAAAAGGAAAAGAAAAATACAAAAGAAGACAACCAAAACGATAAAGAATAAATACACTAACTAAAACTAAAGTTATGCAAGAACAAGTTGAAGATGTAATTACCGAGGAAGTAACTAAAAAAGCTGAAGGAGGTATAGATTTATTAAAGCCTTTTCAAGATATTTTTGAGGATTTAGTACAGTCATTACCTAAAGTAGCAGGCTTTATTGGCTATGTGATTTTTGTATGGATTTTTATTAAAATCTTCTTGTATGTAATAAGAAAAATTCTTGCTAAAACTAACATAGATCAGTGGTCTGAAAAATTAAGTGAAACAAAAATATTTGGAGATAGTACAATAAATATTGTTTTAACTAATGTAATACTAGGTGTTTTAAAATGGTTTTTAATACTTGTCTTCATAATGGCAGGTGCAAGTATTTTTGGATTAGATGGAGTATCCAGAGGGATTGCTAGTTTCTTCTCATATTTGCCAAATCTAATAACTGCTCTAGCTATTTTTGCTGCAGGTGCTTATTTAGGTACTATGGTAAAGAAAGCTATTCAGGGAATGTTTAAGTCTCTAGAGATTAGTGGAGGGAATTTAGTAGGAAATATAGCTTTTTATCTAATTGTAGTGTTTCTTTCTATAACAGCTTTAGATCAGGCAGGTGTAGATACTTCAGTAATAAAAAGTAACTTAACCCTTGTTATCGGTTCTGTTTTAGCTGCTTTTACTATAGCTTTTGGTTTAGGAGCAAGAGATGCTGTTAGTAGATTACTGTTCGGATATTACACAAGAAGAAATATAGCAATTGGATCTTCAGTTAAAGTTGGAGATGTAGAAGGAGTTGTAATAGCAATAGATAATATTTGCGCTACTATTAGTACAGAATCGGGTAATGTAATTTTACCAATTAAAGAAGTAGTTGATAATAAAATAATTATTAAGAAATAATTATTTTTTAAACAATTTTAAATATATTTGCTAAGTTAAGTTTATAATACTTTCTGAATAGAGCTTGCCTCTTGAAGAAAATTTGATATAAATTATTTGGTAGATTTCGGGGGACTTCTATCTACAGATTTGCGTAGTGAGCAAATCGTTAAAAGGACTAGTTTATCTAGTCCTTTTTGTTTTTCTAATTTTTTTAAAATAATTAATCTACTGATAATTAGTTTTTTAAATTAAAAAAGAGCTGTTAACAGCTCTTTTTAATTTATTCTTTGTGACTTATATAGATAATAAGTGTCTTATTTATATGTAGGATGAGGTATCGGGGGGCACCCATTCCTAACAATCAAATGAGAGTTGCGAAAGCAACTCTTTTTTTATTCAAATGATAAGTGAAGGAAAATTCCTCTAGTACCAAAGAAATCTATTGGATCAGTCCATTGACTTGGCCCTCTATTATCGTACTTGATCTCATTATTAATCGCAAAAATACCTCGGATAGATGGAGAAAATTTAAAATATGGTAAGTAAAAATCCATTCCTACACCAACTTCATACATAAATACACTAGTATTTTGTCTAAATTGCCCAGAGAAATTATCGTCTTGATTATTTTCATTACTTGAAAAATTGTAATCAAAAGAAGCTCCAGCTAAAACATAAGGACGAACGTTATTAAGTCTATTAGTACTAAATTTAAATATTAAAGGTAAATGTAAATAAGTGTTACCGACTTCTCTAGTTCCTTGCGATTCATTAGGTATATGGGTAAATCGAAGTGTTTTAGTATTAGAAATAAGACCTGGCTCGAATCGAAGATTTACATTGTTATGTAATTTCATATCTCCAATCAAACCAACGTTAAAACCTACATCAGAAACTACATCGACTTGAGCGTTTGGAAAAGCACTAGGTTTGTAGGAAATTTTAAATCCATTTGTATTTAAACCAAGGTAAAATCCATAATGAATGAAACGTTTATCAAAATTTGGTAAATTTTCGATACGTTCTCTTTGAGCTAAAGCATTAAAAGTTACAATTATTAGTAAACTAGAAACTAAAAGTCTTCTTAACATATTACTTTGTTGATGTATAAATTGAGGCTACCCCAAATGTTACAGGTAAACTATTCACATTCTTAAACCCATTTTTTCTCAAAATATTGTTGAATGCTTCACCGTAAGGAAAAGAATTTGCACTTTCCGATAAATAAGAGTATGCAACTTTATCTTTTGAAAATAATTTTCCAATAATAGGTAAAAAAACTTGAGTATGTAACTTATAAAGTTGTTTAAAAGGAAATTTTGTTGGATTAGAAGTTTCTAGAATAACAAATTTTCCATTTGGTTTTAAAACACGTAAGATTTCTTTTAAACCTTTATCTAAATTTTCAAAATTACGTACACCAAAAGATACAGTAATAGCATCAAAAGTATTGTCTTTAAAAGGGATGTTTTCACTATCTCCAATAACCATATCAATTTTGTTATCAAAGCCAGCTTTTTTTATTTTTTGTTTCCCTACTTCTAACATTCCAGCCGAAATATCTAAACCAACAATTTTTTCAGGATTTAATTTAGTCATCATCATAGCTAAATCTCCTGTACCAGTTGCGATATCTAAAATTGTTTTAGGATTATTTTCTCCAATTAATTTTACAACTTTTTTTCGCCAGCTAACATCTATACCAAAAGAAATTACGCGATTCAATCCGTCATAATTGTTCGAAATATTATCAAACATTTGAGCAACTTGTTCTTTTTTGCCTAATTCTGAACCTTTATATGGTGTTACTTGTTTATCCATTTATAGCTATTACTTCATTAATTTGATTTGGAAGCATTTCTTTTAAAAGAACTTCGATACCGTTTTTTAGTGTAATTGTAGATGATGGGCAGCCGCTACAAGCTCCTTGTAAAATAACATTTACTTGTTTGTTTTCTGGATTATAGCTTTTAAAAGCAATATTTCCTCCGTCTGATGCTACTGCAGGTTTAATATGCTCTTCTAAAATTTCTACAATTTTAGTTGAAGTTTCATCTAAGTTTTCTACTTGGATTTGATTTTCTTCTTGAGCTTTTTTCTGAGGAATTTCAGATAAAATTACTTTGTTGTCCTGTAAATAAGTTCTAACAAAAGTTCGTACTTCCTGATATACTTCATTCCATTCTACCACGTCATATTTTGTGATTGAAATATAATTTTCTGAAATGAAAATTTCTTTTACAAAAGGAAAGTTAAATAAGGCTTTTGCTAATGGAGAATATAAGCTAGCTTCTTCTATATTTTTAAATTCTATATCAGATTGAGTTAAAGCTTTATTTGTTCCAAACTTCATTACAGAAGGATTAGGAGTTACTTCAGCATAAACTTCAATAGCTTCTTTCTTTGTGTCTTTGTTTTCTTCTATTACTTTTTTGCCAGTATTTATATGAGCTTCGATTTGTGATCTAACTTCTTCTTGAACATCTTCCCATTCTACGATATCGAATCGTTGAATAGCAATGAAATTAGCACCAACAAAAACTTTTTTCACAAAAGGTAAGTAGAATAATTGTTGAATGAAAGGCGCTCCCTTTGCTTCGTCTATATTGTTGTACTCATAGCTTCCTCTGTTTACTATAAGTGTGTCACTAACAAACTTAATTATAGTATTGTTAGTTGTATTTTCTATTTTAATATTGATATTTTCCATACTAAGAAATGAGAATACAAAATTACAGTAAAAAACTGATTAAATAAAAAGACCTCCTAGTTCAGTTTTAATTAACTTTACTAAGAGGTTCTTTTAAAAATCCCCAATAAAAATTTTATAAGCTGAAAGTTATACTGGCAGCTATTCTTGAAGTAGTATTATTTATATTAATATCTCCTATATTATAAAGAGAATAAAATTCATCGTTTAAAGAACGTAAGTATGAAAGTCCGATTTGAGTATTTCCAAAATTATACCCTAAACCAGCAGTAAATCCTCTGTAGTTGTCTTCATTTGTGTTTCCTCCTTCTCTTAAATTTGGATTTTGTTCATAGAAGTATCCACCTCTTAAACTAACTCTATCGAATCTCCATTCTCCACCTAAATTGAATGCATGTGTAGCTCTAAAATCTCTAGAGAAAAATTGATTGGCATCTTGTAAAAGAGGATCACCATCGTTATATCTGAAGTTTGAGAAATCTCTGTAGGTATAGTCTAAACTAATTAGTCCTTGTTTTCCAAAAACTAAAGCTCCGCTTGCTGTAAGTTTACTTGGAGTTCTGAATCGTAGAGAAAATGGGCCTTGAGTAATTCTTTCTTCAAATAGTAGAGAAGGGGCAGCACTATCAGTCGTATCAAAAACAGCAAAATCATTTAAGTTTTCCTCCAACACTTCTCTGTACCAAGTAGGTGATTCATATGAAGCTCCAACTCTTATGTATTTGTTTATTTTGTAAATAAAACCTAGGTTAAAAGAAAAGCCAGTTCCATCAACAAAACGTTCATTTATTTCATCAAATAGTATAGGAGATCCATTTAATTCATCATTGTCTTCAATTGTAAGAGCACGTTCTCTGTATTCCAAACTATGAAACTTTAAAGATGCACCAATAAATAGTTTGTTATCATGTACGGCAGAAATCCCCATGTTAAATACACTACTTATTCCACTTGTTTCTTTTGTGAATTCTTGTTCAAAAGGAGTGTAAAAAGTATTGTTAGGTTGTTCTGTTACATTAAAATTGTTATCATAAAAGGTTAGTCCACTATTACCAGCACCACTATAAAAATTATCAAAGTCTGCTTTTACTTTATAATTAAAGGTAATGGCAAATCTGTTCCAATTTGAATTATTGCTCCCATCGAATACAAAAATTGCTCCAGCCTGACTTAAGTTTATTCTTTCATCTTTAATATTATTACTGTTTCCATAATAATTCAAGTCAAAATCAGTACTCGTTCCTTCAAAAGTAACTGCAACTTTACTGTTTCTAGCAACAGCAGCACCTGCTGGGTTAATATCGGTTGAAGAAATATCGCTTCCTAATGCCCCAAAAGCTCCAGCCATTGCGTTAAATCTTGCCGTACCTGTTCTCTGATCTCTAGAGAATAAAATTCCAAGATCATTATAATCTGTAAATTGGGCATAAGAAGTACCTATTGTAGCTATTGTTGCTACAAGTAATATAATTTTTTTCATACTTTCAAAATTATAGCTAATTGTAAATACTATAGAATTTTTTAGTGTTTTTATCTTCTTACTCTTGAAGAACTTCTACTTGAACTTCTAGATGAAGACCCACTTGACCTACTTGATGATCTAGAAGGTGAATAACTTCTAGATCTTGAAGAAGAAGATCTTGGAGAATAGCTTCTACTTCTTGATGATGAACTTCTATTGGCAGAACTTCTTCTAGATGAACTTCTTCTAGGAGAATAAGATCTGTTATTTCTTCTAGATGAACTATTATTGTAGCTTCTAGATCTATTGCTTCTAGAACTTCTGTTTATGCTTCTAGAGTTAGAGTTTCTATTAATTCTTCTCGAATTAGAATTTCTTCTTATTGTAGAATTGTTTCTATTTCTAGAAATACTTCTGCTATTTCTATTTATAGATCTATTGTTTCTTCTAGATACAGTTGAAGAACGTCTTGATGTTGCTCTAGGACTATTTCCAGCATATCGTCTATTAGTAGAAGCGTAAGCACCTCTTCTGTTATATATACCAGATCGGTATGCAGCTCTATTATATATTCCTCTACTATTGCGGAATCTAAAGTTTCTGTAAGCACCATATCCTCTGTAAGCTCTGTTTCTACCATATCTGTAGTATCCTGGAGGGCAAAAAGGATCATAAACTCCACCAAAACCTAAGTATAATCCAGCATTCCAGTTATAAGGTCCGAGGAAAGGAAGCCAGTATGGATCATAAACTCCCCAACGATTACCGAATCGACCACGCCATGGATAAGACCAGAAAGGATCTCCCCAAAATGAATTCCAATAAGGACCATAAACTCCCCAACTGTAACCGTTACCAAAAGTATTTATGTTAACAACTACATCAGAATCATTATCGAATCCCCAAGGCTCTCTGTTTGATGAAATTTGATTTTCATCTTCAAAGTCCTCATCTAACTCTTCATCAAAATCATAATTTTCAGATCTGTAATTTTCAATATCTGTAATAATATCTGTTCCGTTTAAATTGTCTAAACGTTCTACTTCTTTAGTGAAGTAGTTTTCATTGTAATCATCATATTCTTTTTCATTCATTTGAACCACTCTTCTTTGTGGTTTTTCAGCATCGTCAGCATAAATGCCATCATCATTACCAGAAACCGTTTGAGCAGCTCCACAGGAAAGGAGAGTAGTTACCACGATTAATGATAAAAAATATTGTGGAAGTTTGGTTTTTGCGTAATGTGATTTCATATTCCTATCTTTTTTATTAAAATTAAAAATTTTTGAAATTATCAGCAAAAAAAAACAACTTTATTGTAGTAGTACCGAATTTAACGTAGTTTTGTTGCTATAATTTACACTAAAAAATAGCAATTTTTGTGCCAAACTATTAATTATGAGTAAACATTTAACAAAACGAGCTGAAAATTATTCACAATGGTATAATGAGCTTATTGTTAAAGCTGATTTAGCTGAAAATTCTGCCGTACGAGGATGTATGGTAATAAAACCTTATGGGTTTGCAATTTGGGAAAAAATGCAAGCGGAATTAGATAGAATGTTTAAAGAAACAGGACATCAAAATGCTTATTTCCCTCTTTTGGTACCCAAAAGTTTATTTGAGGCTGAAGAAAAAAATGCAGAAGGATTTGCTAAGGAGTGTGCAGTTGTAACACATTATCGTTTACAAACTGACCCAGATAATGAAGGGAAGCTACGTGTAGATCCTAATGCCAAATTACAAGAAGAATTAATTATTAGACCAACTTCTGAAGCTATTATTTGGAATACATATAAAGGATGGATACAATCTCATAGAGATCTTCCTTTATTAATAAATCAGTGGGCTAACGTTATGCGTTGGGAAATGAGAACAAGACCTTTTTTAAGAACTGCTGAATTTTTATGGCAAGAAGGTCATACAGCTCATGCTACTAAAGAAGAGGCGTTAGTTGAAGCAAGACAAATGCAAGAAGTTTATGCAACTTTTGCAGAAGATTTTATGGCTATGCCTGTAAATAAAGGAGCTAAATCTGAAAGTGAACGTTTTGCTGGAGCTGATGATACTTATACTATCGAGGCTTTAATGCAGGATGGAAAAGCTTTGCAAGCTGGTACTTCTCATTTTTTAGGGCAAAATTTTGCTAAAGCTTTTGATGTCAAGTATACTTCAAGAGATGGTAAACAAGAATATGTATGGGCTACTTCATGGGGAGTTTCGACTCGTTTAATTGGAGGTTTGATAATGACACATTCAGATGATGCTGGTTTAGTATTACCACCCAAATT
>ERZ1740052.65-NODE-65-length-34028-cov-5.884526_pt1 | contig 34028 bp, 37 predicted proteins | sample MGYA00581750_ERZ1740052 | MGnify/ENA primary metagenome ERZ1740052 (study PRJEB43018, sample SAMN04849743) | marine metagenome | isolation source: floating plastic debris | place: Pacific Ocean | collected 2008-08-30 | study: EMG produced TPA metagenomics assembly...
TTCGTCATAAATTTCACTCGATTCATTATAATTAAAACTTCTGAATCCCATTCGTTGTGCAAAATCACAAAGAATCTCAACATCTTGTCTTGCTTCTCCTGGCGGATCTATAACTTTTGGTAAATAAGAAATTCTTCGTTCAGAATTTGTCATGGTTCCTTCCTTCTCCAACCAACCGGCAGCTGGCAGAACTAAATCAGCATATTCAACTGTATCTGATTTATATGAAATATCTTGAACAACAACAAACTTTGCATTTTGCATCGCTCTCTCTATTTGATGAGAATTTGGTAAACTAACTAACGGATTAGTACAAACAATCCAAACTGCTTTTAACTTTCCATTTTCTAATGCTTCAAACATTTCAGTAGCAGTTAACCCTGGAGTTTCTGAAATTTTATCGACTCCCCAAAACTGTGCTACTTCTCTTCTGTGCTCTTCATTTCCTAAATCTTTATGTACAGCTAACAAATTTGCCATTCCACCTACTTCTCTTCCTCCCATTGCATTAGGTTGACCTGTTAAAGAAAACGGTCCTGAACCTGGCTTTCCAACTTGCCCTGTTATCAACGATAAATTTAATAATGAAACATTTTTATCTGTACCTATAACACTCTGATTCAATCCCATTGCCCACATACTAATAAAAGCCTTGGACATTCCGATAATGTTCGCTGCTTTTTTAATATCTTTTTCTGGGACACCACATAATTTAGAAGCTTGTTTTATTGAAGTAGAAAACACTAAATCTTTATACATAGAAAAGCCTTCAGTGTGTTTATTAATGAATTCTTCATCTATTAAACCTCTTTTAATAAGATATTGACCAATAGCGTTATATAAAATAACATCTGTTCCTGGAAGTAACTGTAAATGTAAATCAGCAAAATTTGCAGAATCTGTTTTTCGAGGATCGATAACAACAATTTTTACATCTGGATTTTCTTCTTTGTGCTTTTCAATTCTTCTGAATAAAATAGGAAGGCACCAAGCCGGGTTTGCTCCAGTAATTAAAAAGCAGTCAGCTAATTCTATATCTGCATAAGCTATAGGCACACTATCTTCACCAAATGTTTTTTTATAACCAACAACAGCAGAACTCATACATAATCTAGAATTTGTATCTATATTATTAGTTCCTAAAAAACCTTTTGTAAGTTTATTTGCTATGTAATATTCTTCTGTTAAACTCTGACCAGAAACATAAAAACCTACACTATCTGGACCATGCTTTTTAATAATAGATTTAAAGACTTTTGCTACCCGATCTAAAGCATTATCCCAACTTACACGTTCTCTTGGATGCGATCGACTCCAACGCATTTCTGGGTAAAGAATTCTATCTGATTGATCGTTTACTACATAATGTAAATTCATTCCTTTGGAACACAACATTCCTTTATTTACAGGATGGTTTTCATCACCAGTAACATGAACCTTATCATTATTACCTTTTTTAACTTTAATTCCACACCCTACACCACAATAAGAACATGTTGTTTTAAATTCCATAATACAAATACATTACTAAACAAATCTAAGTATTTATACTTAATTTTTAAATAAATATATACGTAACTAAAAAGAATTAAACATCACGAAATAAAGCCAGTATAAAATTACAAACCTGATAAAAAAAGAGTGTAAAAAATAAAAAAAGACCAAAAAGAGATTTTGTTTTAATTACAAAAAATTCTTTTTGGTTTTAAATTATAAGAAAAGTTTAATCGACTATTCTAAAGACGCTAAACTTGCTTTTAATGTTTCTATTTTAGCTAATGCATCGGCTTCTTTCTTCTTTTCATTTGCTACAACTTGCTCTGGTGCATTATTCACAAATCTTTCATTAGAAAGCTTCTTTTGTACTGATTTTAGGAAACCTTCAGTATAATTTAATTCTTCAGTTATCTTTTTAATTTCCTCTTCTACATTAATACTGTCAGCAGAAATTGGCACAAAATATTCGTTAGACTTTACTCTGAATGAAGCTCCGTCTACTTTTTCCTGTACATAATTAACTTCAGAAGCATTAACAAGCTTTTTAATTACACTATCAAAACTCTTCGTATAGTTTTCATTATTTACTACATAAAGTTCAATAGCATCTTTAAAAGCTATATTTTTCTCTTTTCTGATCGTTCTAATTCCTGAAATGATATTCGTTGCAAAATCAAATTCCTCAATAATTGAAGAATCTTTAACTTCATTAATTGCTGGATACTTTGCTATAATTAAAGCTTCTTCTGCTGTTCTTTCTGAAATTAACTGCCAAATCTCTTCTGTGATAAATGGCATAAAAGGATGCAGTACCTTTAAATTATCTTCAAAAATAGCAATCACCTCATCATAGGTTTTCTTATCAATTGGTTGTTGGTATGCTGGTTTTACAGCTTCTAATAACCATCCACAGAAATCGTCATTAATTAATTTGTAAATACTCATGATTACATCACTCAAACGATACTTACTATAATGATCTTCAATTTCAGCTAATGTTTTTTGTAATTTAGTTTTATACCAATCTATAGCTATTTTACTATGCTCTGGTTGCTCGATTACTTCAGAAACTTCCCACAATGATGTTAAGTAAAAAGCACTCCAGACTTTATTACCTAAACCTTTACCTTGTTGACATAAAGCTTCATCAAATAATAAATCGTTTCCAGCAGCTGAACTCAATAATAAACCAACACGTACACCATCTGCTCCGTATTCTTCAATAAGTTTTAATGCATCAGGAGAATTCCCTAATGATTTACTCATTTTACGACGTTGTTTATCTCGCACTAATCCTGTTAAATATACATTTTCAAACGGACGAGTATCTTTATATTCATATCCTGAAATAATCATACGAGCTACCCAGAAAAACAAAATATCTGGACCTGTTACTAGATCATTTGTTGGATAATAATAATTTATTTCTTCATTCTCTGGATTTCTAATTCCATCGAAAACAGACATTGGCCATAACCAAGAAGAAAACCAAGTATCTAAAACATCTGGATCTTGTCTTAAATCTGAAGCTTGAAGATTTGCGTTAGAAGTTTTCTCTTTTGCTAATTCTAAAGCTTTCTCTTTAGTTTCTGCAACTACGAAATCTTCTTTACCGTCTCCATAATAGAACGCAGGAATTTGTTGACCCCACCATAACTGACGAGAAATATTCCAATCGCGAATATTTTCCATCCAGTGACGGTACGTATTTTCGAACTTTCTAGGATATAATTTTACATCTCTATCTTCTCCTAATACACCTTCAATAGCTGGTTTCGCTAAATCTTCCATTTTTAAGAACCATTGATCAGATAATCTAGGCTCGATTACTGCTTTTGTTCTTTCAGAAGTTCCAACTTTATTAGTGTGTTGTTCTACTTTTACTAAATATCCTTTCTCTTCAAGCTCTTTGGCTATTTCTTTACGAACTACAAAACGATCTTTACCTTCATAATGTAAACCAAAAGAATTTAAAGAAGCATCTTCATTAAAAATATCGATTACCTCTAAATTATGCTTATCACCAAGAACCTTATCATTTTCATCGTGTGCAGGAGTTACTTTTAAACATCCTGTTCCGAATTCAACATCCACATAACTATCTTCAATAATTGGAATTTCACGATTACATAATGGTACAATCGCCTTCTTCCCTTTTAAATGCGTGAAACGTTCATCTTCTGGATTAATACAAATTGCTGAATCTCCTAAAATAGTTTCAGGACGTGTAGTTGCAATGGTTACTTTTTCATCAGAACCTACAATATCGTATTGTAAATAATATAAGTTTCCTTGACGTTCTTCATAAATCACCTCTTCATCAGACAATGTAGTTTTAGCCTCTGGATCCCAATTTACCATTCTGAATCCACGATAAATTAATCCTTTATTATAGAGATCTACGAAAACCTTAATTACTGCTTCACTCATATCATCATCCATTGTGAACTTAGTACGTTCCCAATCACATGAAGCTCCAAGTTTTTTTAATTGCTCTAAAATGATTCCACCATATTTATCTTTCCACTCAAAAGCATGGTTCAAGAACTCTTCTCTAGTTAAATCATTTTTATTGATAACCTCTTCTTTCAACTTCGATCCAACTATTGCTTCAGTAGCAATAGAAGCGAGATCTGTTCTAACAAACGCGCACGACGAATTAATACATCTTGAATTGTATTATTTAACATATGTCCCATATGTAAGACTCCAGTGACATTTGGTGGTGGTATTACAATTGTGTATGGTTCTCTCTCATCCACTTCAGAATGAAAATAATTGTTTTTCATCCAGTAATCGTACCATTTGCTTTCAATTTCGCTGGCGTTGTATTTAGGTGAAATTTTCATATGCTCTCCTGTTAATCAAGTTGTTTATAGATTATAAAAATGATTTTTGGCATCATTTTTGAAATATAGTTGACAAAAATACAACTATCTAATCATGTATTGAAAATTTAGATGTTGATTTTTTTATAACTAAAAAATTATATTAAATTTGTAAACATAGGAAAATCCCTAAACAATTATTTTAACATTATGAGAACAATTTTATCAATTATCGCAGTATGTTTCATTACTTTGTCTGTAAATGCTCAGGAATTTAAATTTGAAACAGAAGTAATTAACTACGGAAAAGTAGCATTAGGTTCTGAAGGTAAAAGAGTATTTGAATTTACTAACGTAGGTGATGCTCCATTAATTATAAAAGATATTAAGTCGACTTGTGGTTGTACAGTACCAAGTAAACCAGAGAAGCCAATTATGCCAGGAGAAAAAGGTAGAATCGAAGTTTCTTACGATACTAAAAGACCAGGTGGATTCTCTAAAGCTATCACAGTTTACTCTAACGCTAAGCAAGAGAGAAAAATGTTAAAGATTAAAGGTTACATTGTAAAAGATGCTAAAGCTAAAGTAGAAAAATCTTCTATGTAATAATGTAAACTTACGAGATATAAAAAAAGAGTTCCAAAATTTGGAACTCTTTTTTTATATCCTTCGTTCTAATCTTAATTTGTAGACGTAATATATTCCATCTCTTTCTATCCCTAATACAACTTTTCTACCAGGTCTATAACTAAAAATCCCATTAATTTCATCTAATGAAAATTGGTATGCTGGCTTTCCATTGATTCTCTTAATTACATCTCCTTTTACTAAACCAACATGATATGCTGGTGAATCTTTAATAACCTCATGTACTTTATAAGCTGGTTTAAATTCATATTTATATGTTGTAATCACTGAAAATACATTTGACTTGGTGGAACTATTATTCTCAATCCCATAAGAATTAAAACTCTTCTGCTCTACTTCTTCTTTAATTAAATCTTTCCCAGAATAAACTACAACTAAACCACTCATATTATAATAAAATCCTCTTTTTAAAGATCCATTTTTCTTTAATATGACTCTTCTATTTGGATAATCTAACCAAACTTTAAAACGTTTTAAAATATTACCTCCAATACTTCCATTTCTACTTTTAAATTCTCTTGCATTCACTGTAGATGTAGTATCTAAAAAAGAGACTGTAGGCTCTGGAATTACAAATTTTCCTAATCTGAATTCTGCTATTCTGCTTCTATTCCCATAAATACTTCCTGTTAAACCTTCTCCTAAAATATCTTTAAAGTATTTTTTAGGAGTTTTAATTCCTTTATGAGTTCCTTCAAATAACCAAATAGCATCGCTTCCTCCAGAATCTATAAGTAATTTTGTTTTAATTTTTTCATTAGTTATAGTATCAATTTGAGTTACTGCATTTATGTAAGGTTTACTTCGATAAAATTCTAAAGGAAATTCTTCACACCTTCCACATTTTTTTAATTTGTATTTTTTTGGATTATAAAAAGTTAATGTTTGATTATTATAATCTATTTTTAAGATTACATCTTTTAATAAATCAAAACCAATTATTCCATGAATGGTTACTCCCATTTTAGAAGACATGTTAAAACTGTCTCTTAAAATCACATATAAATCTTGGTTGGAATTTACAATATCATTAATTCGGAAATGGTTATTTTTTGATAATAAAGCTTGAACAGCTTCTTGATTCCCTAATCCTCTTAATTTAATTTTTTCTATATTTTTTAAACCTACACTGTCATTCTGACTAAGATTAAATAAAATAGTTTTATTTACTCCTGTGTCTAAAATAAATGACAATTCCCTACCATTTATTTCTAACGGAATTACGATTAAATTGTTAATATTTCTAAACTTAACCTTCTGTTTTACATTATTCTTACCAAAAAACTGAAATTTTCCCTGAGCGGAAATTGAGTTGGTAATGAAGGAAATTAGAAAAAAGAGTAACACCTTCTTCAAGCTAGTAATTTTTATGTTCAACTTTTCAATATACAATCAAATTCGCTAATCAGTTACATTTTAAGATACTTTTAACCATTTTCTTTCGACGAAAAGTAGCTTTTTTAAGGTGAAAGATTATGTTATTTTAAATATATTTTTTGCAACTTTGCTCACTATAAAACAACTATAAAAATTCTAATTATGCCATCAATTTCTGACAAAGGAAATTCAATGCCGCAATCACCAATTCGTAAACTGGTTCCTTTTGCGGAAGATGCTAAAAAAAGAGGTGTAAAAGTTTTTCATTTAAATATTGGGCAACCTGATATTAAAACTCCTCAAGTAGCATTAGATGCTGTAAAAAACAATAATATAGAGGTATTATCTTACGCTCGATCTGAAGGTTCTGAAACATACAGAGCTAAACTTTCTAACTATTATGCTAAAAATGGTATCTCTGTAACTGCAAATGATATTATTGCGACTACAGGTGGATCTGAAGCTTTATTATTTACCATTGGTAGTATTACAGATCCAGGTGATGAAATTATAATTCCAGAACCTTTTTACGCGAACTATAATGGTTTTTCTATTGCATCTGGTGTAAAAGTAGTTCCAGTAATTTCTTCTATCGACGATAATTTTGCTTTACCTAAGATTGAGGATTTTGAAAAGTTAATTACTTCAAAAACAAAAGCAATTTTAATCTGTAATCCTGGAAATCCAACTGGATATTTATATAGCAAAGAAGAAATTCAAAAATTAAAAGAAATTGTTCTTAAACACGATTTATTTTTAATTGCTGATGAAGTTTATAGAGAGTTTGCTTACGACGGTGCAGAACATCACTCTATTTTAAAAGAAGATGGTTTAGACAAGAATGCTATTGTTATTGATTCGGTTTCTAAACGTTATAGTATGTGTGGTGCAAGAATCGGATGTATTGTTTCTAAAAATGAAGAATTTATTCAAACTGCTATTAAGTTTGCACAAGCAAGATTAAGTCCGCCTACTTATGCTTTAATCGCTAGTGAAGCAGCTCTAGATACGCCTCAAAGTTATTTTGATGATGTTATTGAAGAATATGTAGAACGTAGAAATACATTAATTTCTGAACTAGAAAAAATCGAAGGTGTAAAAGTTGCCAAACCAAAAGGTGCTTTTTATTGTATTGCTGAATTACCAGTTGAAAATTCAGAAGATTTTGCACAGTGGATTTTAGAAAGTTTAAATCATAATAACGAAACTGTAATCGATCCTCCAGCTGGAGGTTTTTATTCTACCAAAGGAGAAGGAAAAAATCAGGTTCGTATTGCCTATGTTTTAAACAAAGAAGATTTAAAACGTTGTGTTGCTATTTTAAAAGCAGCTTTAGAAGCTTACAATAAATAATTTCATTTGGAAATTCAACAAAATATATCACTAAAAAGTTATAACACGTTTGGCATTAATGTTAATGCCAAACGTTTTATTTCTATTCGTTCTGTTCATGAACTGCAACAACTTGTATTTAAAGAAAAATCTATTTTTTTAATTTCTGGAGGTAGTAATATGCTATTAACTAAAGATATTGAAGATTTAGTAGTTCATATTAATACTGAAGGAATTTGTATTGATAGAGAAGATGAAAATTCAGTTTACCTTACAGTAAATGCAGGAGAAAACTGGCACGATTTTGTTTTATGGTGTATTGATCAAAACTATGGTGGAATAGAAAATTTATCTTTAATCCCGGGTAATGTAGGTACATGTCCTATTCAAAATATTGGTGCATATGGTGTTGAAGTAAAAGATGTAATTACAAAAGTAGAAGTTGTTTCGATTGAAACAGGAAAACTAGTTCAATTTTCGAATGCAGACTGTAAATTTGGTTATCGTAATTCTATTTTTAAAAATGAAGTTAAAGGAAAGTATATTATTACTTCTGTAAGTTTTAAACTTACAAAGAAAGATCACTTACTTAACACTTCTTACGGTGCTATTGAAACTGAACTTGCTTCTAAAAACATTATGAATCCAACGATTAAAAATATTTCTGATGCTGTTATAGCAATTAGACAATCGAAACTACCAGATCCTAAAGAAATTGGAAATAGCGGTAGTTTTTTCAAAAACCCTGTAATTTCTAAAAGTCTTTTTGAAAATTTAAAAAACAAGTTTCCAAATATTCCTAGTTATCCAGTATCTGAAACTGAAATTAAAGTTCCTGCTGGTTGGCTAATCGAACAAAGTGGATTTAAAGGGAAACGTTTTGGTGATTATGGTGTTCATGAAAAGCAAGCCTTAGTTTTAGTGAACTATGGAGATGCTTCTGGTGAAGACATTTACAAACTTGCTCAAAAAATACAAACTACAATTAAAGAAAATTTTAACATTGACCTTGAAATAGAGGTAAACATTATATAATAAATAAACATTTAATTACTATGAAAAAAATCTTAATTTTATTTACAATTTGCATTATTACTGCATGTACAAAAGAAGTTCAAATTTCAAACGAAACTCAACCTATCGAGTTTAAAACAATCTTAGAATTTGAAAATTTTGAACAACTTCAACAAAAAGCTAAATTTATAAACGAACTACAAAATGATTTAGAAAAAGAACTTTTCAGTAATGATTTTAATGAACAAGATTTACCTACTAATAATAAAGCAGCAAACCTAAGTGTAGAAGCTTTATTAGAACACATAGATTACAACTACAAACAAAAATTATCTATTACTCAAAAAATTAGAAATGAGCTAAATTTTAAGAGCTTAAAAAGTATTACTGAAGAAATTAATTATTTAAGTATTTCTAATCCTGAAAAAGCTGAAATTTTAATTACTGAACATAAAGATTTTATCACAAAAAATGAATATGGCTACTACCCTAAGGTAGATCAAAACATAGCATCTGTTATTAATTCTGATGGTGAAGTTATAATAGCTGGAGAAAAAGTTAATCTAATAGAAAACACAAACGTTTTAAACAGAAATCTTTTCTCTGACAATTATATTTCATTTAAGAAGTACGAAAAAGAATACCCAATGAGTAGTGATGTAAGCTTTATTATTTCTTATTCTGCTGGAGTAGCGGAAAATAGTGTATTTGAAGAAGCAGCTTCTGGTATTGATTTTTTATACACTGAAGCTTCTTTAGTATTAAAATACAAAGGCAAGAAACATGATATTAAAATAGCATCTATACCACATAAAGATTCTCGTTTTGAAATTATTGGAGGTACAGGATCTGTATGTCATGGAACCATAGGTGTTACTGCTCCACATAGCGTACCATTCAAAAATGGTAATGATAATTCTAGTAATGTTAGGTATAAACTTGAAATACGTAGTGAATGCTCTCCTTTTTATAAAAGTTTATTAGGCATTAAAAGCAACTCAAAATTAATTGTAGGAGGTGATATGTACTTTTTTGACACTAAAAAACGTGAATTTGTTTTCTTTAGAAACACACCTTTAACTACAGTAAATTAAAAATACAATAATAGCTCAAATATAATTTGAGCTATTATTTTTTTCTTAGCTATTATCTCTTTTGAATAAACTATTCTTATCTGATTCCAATTTATAGTTTTACCTTCCAGATTTTCTTTAATTTTTTATCTTTCTTTTTTAATCATTTTTCCGTGAGAATCGATTTCTATTTCATAAGTTTTTAGTGTAGTGTTTTTATAGTCTTCTTCTTCATCATTTGAAACCAAAGTCTGACGAATTTCTTGTTGCTTCACTATAATTTTACTCTTTTGAATTGTAACATTAAGCTCACTGACAAAATATTCATTGCTCCCCATATTACTATTCTTACAAAAGCAACCTATTAACTCCTCTCCTATTATTTCTCCTACATAATTCATAGTTACTACATATATGCCTTTATTATCTATTCCAAAAGCTCCAGGTGAATAATAATGTGTGTAAATTAAACTTAAATATTTCTGATCGAAATAAACAAAACCGTAGTAATAACTTTCTGCTCCTAAATATCCTATTTCATCAACGATTTCGACATTCAAAAAATGTTGTAATAATTTAGAATCTATCTCCTCTTCAATCCTGGGCTCTGAAAAATTAAATGGAGATTTAACCTTCTTAAAACTTTCAATAAATTTTTTAAGGGAATCATTTTGAATTTGATACAGATCACTTTGAGATGACAACTCAAAATTAAAAAACACACATGCTATGCAAATTAGAAGTACTTTCATGCTTTTCAATAATTCTTAGTCTTAACAATTTCTCCACAACAATTATATTTCTTCCAAACTCCTATTTTCTTTCCTCTGCTTTTTGCTCCTTCCCAAACTAAACAAGGCTGATTGTCTTTAGAAACTTCATACTGTTTTTCATAAGTTTCAAAAATTAAATATTTAGATGATCCTAACGCTTTTCGTATATCATCTGATTTTGTGTCAATTTTTGTGGTTCTTAACTCTTTTGAAAGATTTCCATCTAATATCATAGTACGGTAATACAATGTAGCTCCGTAATTATCATACTTTATTTCCCAAAATAAATCACCGTTTTTACACCATGAAGCACTGTAACCTACATTAAATTTATAATTTTTTTTTTTCCTTTTATTTTATAAGTGTAAAGCGTCTCTGTAAATTTACGATTCCCATTTTTATATTTCTTTTCTATCTTAATTGAATCTTGAAATATAAAATTCTCCATTAATTTTAAATACCTCTCGGTATGTTGAGAAAAGCTACCTATCGAAATAAAAAGTAGTATTAATAAAGTCTTTTTCATAAAACACGCATTAAACTCCACAAATTTAACTATTAACTAATAATTTAGAGTTTTAAAATTGTGTTTCAGAAATTTATTTTTCTTTTTTCAATAAGTTTATATGTCGTATTAGTCGTTGAATTTCTAGTTCGATTGTTCCATTATAAACACCTCGTATTCTTCCTTTTTTATCGACAAGGACAAAATTTTCGGTATGTATAAAAGCATCTTTATCTTGCGTTTTCACAAAGTCTTCATCCGCAAAATAAGATGTTCGTGCTAAATCGTAAATCAGATCTTTATCTCCTGTTACTAAATTCCACTTTTTAGAATTTATCCCGTTTTCTAAAGCATATTGTTTTAAGACAGGAACAGAATCTTTAACAGGCATTACTGTGTGTGATAATAATTGGATTTCATCATCTTCTTTATATTCGTCTTGAAGTATACTCATATTCTTCTCTAAAATTGGACAAATACCTGGGCAACTCACAAAGAAAAAATCTGCCACATAGATTTTACCTTTATAGTTTTCGTTTGTGATCGTTTTTCCTTCTTGATTTATCAAACTAAAGTCAGCAATTTTATGAATACTTTTATACTCTCTTGAGCTTTCTGCAATCCATTCAGGAGTGAAAATTGGAGAATTGAAAAACGGTAAAGTAATAGACCTATCTACTTTAATTTCTTTCTTACAACTCACACAAAGTAGTGTGATACAAACAAATAAAATTATCTTATTTATAGCTTTCATTAATCGTATTTACTGTGTAACATTTTTTGAGGCCAATTAAACCGAAACGATCTCCGTTTTTAGTTACAAAATTGGCTCTGATCTTTCCGTCATCTCTCCATAATTGTTGTTTTCCTTCTTCTTTGCCTTCAATAAAATGAAAAGCCTTCATCTGTTGTCCGTTTTTATACCACTCACTCACTTTTCCATCATAAGCACCCTTTGCATTAAAGTGGTATTCAAATCTTTTATTTCCATTACGCCACCAACCTCTATGAACACCACTTTTTTTTCCTTGAGTATAAAATCGCTCTTCAATTTTTAAAGTATCATTTAAATACTTTAATTCTTGTCCTTCTTTCTTACCTTTTAAGTAATTAGAAATCGTTTTTAACCTATTTAAAGTATCATATTTAGTTAACTCTCCTGAATATAAATTTTGCGTCAAAAAAAGCTCTCCATTTACTAATTTAAAATCAGTTGTATTAAAAATCTTGTTTTGATATTTAATTTCATCTTTTTTACAAGATAAAAACGTGATAAAAATCATTAAGAAAAGTCTCCTCATTTATTGAGATTTATTTCCTGGAGTACCGAAATATCCATTTCCGTTAATATAAGGAGCTTCAGTGGTAACATGATAATGATAAATCCCATTAGGAAAATCAGGTGTTACACCAACATGTCCATGAAATTCATCTAAATCAGAATTTGTAACTGGACTTCCATTTTCTTCTGGTCCGTATACAGGAAATCCATCAGCTAGTAATCCTAAAAATCCTGATTTCCCGAAAGTATCTGTTAAAAATGTTGGTTCTATATGATAATGGTAATTTCCTCTAGCATCAGGGTGACCTAAATATTGATCAAAAGAGTCTATTTCACTAGTTAAAGGTTGGTTATTTGGTCCGGCATATTGATTATAAAAGACAATTCCATTTACAGATACACCTATGGGACCTAGCGGTGTCGCAGCATTACTTGAAGCTTCTTGTGGTTTTAAAGGAATTGTAAAAACTATATTTTGACTTTCAATTAAATTAGGATTTTTTCTCCAATTAGGATTATCTCCATTATAAGCTTCATACATTGGATTTGTTTGTTCCCAATAAGGACTTCCATGATTTGGTAAATCATCGGTAGTAATTTCAACAACATCTCCGTTTATTGCATAAGAAACACCTGGTACGTTATCAAATTTAGACAACACACTTGTTATATCATACGATTCAGTTGGTGTTGTTGGAGTTTCATTGGTATTTTCATCATTATCAGAAGAACACGCCACAAATAAAATTAGAAGACTACCTATTAAAGTTTTATATCTATTTCTCATAATTAATTCTTTATAATATTTATTCTATTTTTTAATTCAGTTAAAACATTTTGTTCAGTTATGCTTAGCGATGGATTATCTAACAGATTATTCGTTTCAAAAAAATCATTAAAAACATTGTAAAAAGCTTCTGTTCCATCTGAAAAAAGGATGTATTTGTAATTTTCGTTTCTTATTGTGATATCTTCTGTACCAGAATCTCTACCAATTTCTGTGTACACATAATCTCTTAACATGATATTCGAATTATTAGATGCTATACTCCAAAAACTACGACTATCGTTAATTGTACTTACATTTACACCTGCTATATTGGCTATCGTTGCAAATAAATCGGTGGTATTTACTAAAGCAGGTTCTGTTTCATTAAATCTATTTATATCTTTACCATATATAATCATAGGTACATTTACTCCTCCTTGATAAACTGTTCCTTTAACTCGTCTATTTCTATAGTCTTGAGCTACTTGATTTGGGGTTCCGTTATCTCCAATAAAAATGACAACTGTATTATTTCTTTCTTCTTCTGACATGGAATTCAATAAGCGACCTATTTCAGAATCCATAGCTTCTATCATTGCCATATAATATGGTTGTGGATTAGCATCTATACTCGCTTCATCTGTTGGTAAATTTCCTTGAGAATGTAATTCGTTTGGTGGCAAATGAAAAGGTGTATGAGGTGCGTTATAAGCTAACCATAAAAACCATGGAGTATCTTGATCTTTAACCCAATCTATAGCTAAATCTGTGAATTTAGTTGTTGTATATTCTGTTGAACTATTTTGAACTCCATTTTCGGTTAAAGTCCAATCCCAATAAGAAGTAACCGCTCCATTTAACAAACCAGCATAATAATCTACACCTAATTCATTTGGATGATTAGCGTCTCTTGAAAAATGCCATTTACCTATAACAGCATTTTGATAACCAGCACCATTATCTTTTAAATATTTTTGAATTGAAGTTTCAGAAGTAGACAATTCATCATCTACTTGCATTACCCCAGTTCTAAAACCGTATTTACCAGTTAAAATACTTGATCTAGTTGGTGTACAAGTTGGATAAGACCATAAATTTTCAAATCGAACTCCATTATTAATCATACTTTGAAGATTTGGCATATTGGGTTTGATACTTCCGACAGAATAACCTGGTGTTGCATCCAATCCCATATCATCGGCTATGATTAATAAAATATTAGGTTTTGTAGTTACTGGATTAGAATCAATTGGCGATTCTGTATCTACATTATCTTTACTACAAGAAGTAATCAGTACTAATAGTACTAATAGTATTGGGGATAAAATCAATCTCATGTATCGTACTTTTATTTTTAGACCGTGAAGAATTAAAAAGGTTTAAAAATTCGCTAAATAATTTACAAAAAAAATCTAATATAACTGAATTTAAACATGTTATATTAGATTAAAAATTAATTTATATGTTAGATTTTCTAGAAAACAGATTAATTTCTAAATCTAGTTTTATGGGAATTACTCTTTACTTTAATATAGTTAGGTTTTAAATCTTTATTGTATCCTTCTGTTATAAAACCTATCAAACTATTTAAACTCTTCACTAAAAATTCTTTCATGACTGAGGGATTTAATTTTTTAACTTACACTATGTATGACACTTTCTTTTTCAAAAAGTCACTAACTATTTTAAAAATTAGTTTACGTATCTTTGTAGCACAAAAATATTTTTATGAAATTAATTTTTTTAACAATAGGATTATTAGCTTTAGCATTCTGTGGAATTGCTATTAAGATTTGGGCAAAGAAAGATGGTGAATTTGCTGGAACATGCGCAAGTCAAAATCCAATGTTGAATAAATCTGGTGAAGCTTGTGGCTTTTGTGGTAAAACACCAGATCAATTTGATACTTGTAATGAACCTCAACATCAATAAAAAATAATCTCATAAAAAAGGAAATCCTTATACATATAGAACAAGCAAAAAAAGGCAATCAGGTTGCTTTTAATCACCTTTTGGATTTCTATTGGGGTAGTGTTTATGGTTATCAGTTGAAGAATACTGGTAATGAAAATGATGCGGAAGACATTACCATTCAAACTTTCGCGAAAGCTTTTAATAAAATTCAACTTTACAATGAAGAGTATGAATTTAATACTTGGTTAATAGCTATTTCTAAAAACTTATACCAAGACCTTCTTAGAAAACGAAAATCTTCAATTCAATTTAAAGTTTCTGCAGAAGAGGATAAAATCTATGATATTGTAGATGATACACCTTCTCCTGAAGATAATATTATTAAAGAGCAAAACTTAGCTAAACTTTTAAAAGATATAAAAAAGCTAAAACCAAAGTACCAAGAAGTAATCAACTTACGCTTTTTCCAAGAACTTTCTTACAAAGAAATTTCTACTCAGATTGATGAACCTATTAATAACGTTAAAGTAAAGCTCTTGAGAGCTAAAAAATTACTCGCAGAAATCATCAAAAAAAGTGATGTATGAAAAAGTCGATACTCAATGTTCTTGGCCCTGGATTACTTTTTGCTGGAGCTGCAATTGGGGTATCACATTTAGTACAAGCAACAAGAGCTGGTGCTGATTATGGTCTAGGATTATTATGGGCAATAATTGTAGTACATCTTTTTAAATATCCTTTTTTTAGATTCGGTCCACAATATGCTTCTGCAACAGGTGAAAGTTTACTAGATGGATACAAGAAACTAGGAAAACCTTATTTAATTTTATATATGGTTGTAAATTTTATAACCATGTTTACTATTCAGGCAGCAGTAACAATTGTTACTGCCGGATTAGCTAGTCAACTTTTTGGTATTACTGATAATTTAGTTCATTGGTCTTACATACTCTTAGTTGTAATAATTATCATTTTATTATTTGGTAAATATTCTTTCTTAGATAAATTTATTAAATACATTATTTTATTCCTTACCATTAGTACATTACTCGCTGTAAGCATTGCTTTTTTAAAAAATGAATCTAGTTATTCTTTTCAACAAATATTACCTAAAAACGCATTAGAAATAAGTTTTTTAATAGCTTTTTTAGGTTGGATGCCAGCTCCTTTGGATATTTCTATATGGCACTCACTTTGGTCTGTTGAAAAAAACAAAACAACTTCAGTAAAAATTACAGTAAAAAAATCAATTTTTGATTTTAACGTTGGATACTTAGGAACTTTATTTTTAGGAATCTGTTTTATTTTACTTGGAACCTTGGTCATGTTTAACACAGGAGAAAACTTTTCTTCTAGTGGAGGAAAGTTTGCTATTCAATTAATAGATTTATATACTAAAAACCTAGGAAGTTATTCTAAAATAATTATTGGTATAGCTGCTTTTACTACTATGTTTAGTACTACAATTACAACATTAGATGCTTCTCCTAGAGCAATGAGTAAAAGCACTGAATTATTTGGTTTCAAAAAGTTAAATTATTGGTTTTGGATACTTTTTCTTCTAATAGGTACTTGTATTATTCTAACTTTTTTCAAAAGTAGTATGCTTTCCTTAGTAAAAATAGCTACTATCTTCTCTTTTTTAACAGCTCCTATATTTGCCTTTCTTAATTTTAAATTAATAACAAGTTCCCATACTCCAAAAGAATTTCAGCCTAATTTATTCTTAAAAATTGTTAGTATTTTAGGTTTTATCTTCCTTTTATCTTTTAGTTTACGGTATTTAAACACCTTTATTACAACACCTTAAGGCAACTTACTTTTATTTTTTCTTAAAAAATTTAAAAAAAAACGGAAAAAAAATTAAATTAGCATGCTTTTTGATTATTTCTATCGGAGCAAATAAAACCCCAATATTTAAAAACAAATGAAAAACGTTATTATTAAAGCAGTTTTATTATTAACTGTTCTATTATCCGTTCATGATTCTTTTTCTCAAGGAGAAGATTTTAAAAATGCTTTGAATACAAAAGATTTGCATTTCACGGGTGTGTTACAACAACAAAATGGGAAATTCCGTTACGATTATCACGACATTTATGAAAAAGATTCTTTAGCTAAAGATCTTCAAGCTAGTGGTTATCATGGAGGTGGTCCATCTTGGTTAGGAATTATTTATGGTGCATTTAAAGTTGGAGGAAGCGATTTAATTGATGGTTTAGAGATGAATGTAGAGGTTAGTGGAATTACATTTTGGAGCCCAAATAGAGATGATTTAGAAAAGATTGGAAGAATTGTATCGCTTGTAAAAACTAACGATGATGCACTTCAAATGGCTATTGATAAAGCAACTGAACTAGATATTATGCAATAACAAACATTTCTTCGTAAATTTGTAAATCAAATTTATAATAGAATGCCTGATAATTTAGCTACAACAATTACTAACCCACCTAGTGAGAGAGTAAAAAAACCAAAATGGTTACGTGTTAAATTGCCTGTTGGTAAAAAATACACAGAACTTCGTGGCTTAGTTGATAAATATAAACTTAATACAATATGTACAAGTGGTAGTTGTCCTAACATGGGAGAATGTTGGGGAGAAGGTACTGCTACATTTATGATATTAGGTAATATCTGTACAAGATCTTGCGGTTTTTGTGGAGTGAAAACAGGAAGACCTGAAACCGTAGAATGGGATGAACCAGAAAAAGTAGCTCGTTCTATAAAGATCATGAATATTAAACATGCTGTAATTACTTCTGTAGATCGTGATGATTTAAAAGATGGAGGCTCTATTATTTGGGCTGAAACTGTACAAGCCATTAGAAGAGCAAATCCGAATACTACTTTAGAAACTTTAATTCCAGATTTTCAAGGAAATGAAAAACTAATTGATCGTATTATCGAAGTACACCCTGAAGTTGTTTCACACTATATGGAAACTGTTCGTAGATTAACACGTGAAGTTAGAATCCAAGCAAAATATGATAGAAGCTTAGGTGTTTTAAAATACTTAAAAGAAAATGGAATGAGAACCAAATCAGGTATTATGCTTGGTTTAGGTGAAACTGAAGAGGAAGTAATACAAACTATGAAAGATTTAAGAAATGTTGGGCTTGATGTCATAACTATAGGACAATATTTACAACCTACTAAAAAACACTTACCTGTTAAAGAATTTATAACTCCGGATCAATTCAAGAAATATGAAGAGCTTGGTAAAGAAATGGGCTTTATGTATGTAGAGAGTGGAGCTTTAGTACGTTCATCGTATAAAGCACACAAGCATGCTAGCTAAAGTTTTTATTGTGAATTCCTTAACAAAACAGTTTTTTAAAGTTAAAAAATTGTAAAGTCTAAAATAAAACAAAAAACTTACAGTTATAATTCATAATTTTGGCACAGTAATTGAAAACTAATTATCGTGTAAACAATAATTGTTTTCATTGTGTAAATTATTTGAATTAGTTGATTAACAGAAGCCGTCTCAGAGAGATGGCTTTTGATTTTTATAATACTTATGTAAATACTTTACAAAAATAAAAAACCACCTATAAAAGGTGGTTTTGATATACTCTTTATTGTTTTTTTTGATTTAAAAACCTATTGTGAATATCATGTAAAGTAATAATGCTATAAGGATTAAAATAGTAAAATATAAAATCTTCCTAAAACCATTAAATACTCGTTTTTTATAGAATTCAGTATCCTTAAGAAGAATATTAGTAATTACAACAAATATTGCTACAGGAGTGCTAAAAATTAATATAATAAATAAAAAACCAAATATCCCCTCTGGACTTCCACAAAATGACTGAATCATTTATTAATCCTTATTCTAAATATCCCATTTTTTTCATCCATTCATCGTTGAACATTTTACCAACATAACGACTTCCATGGTCATGGAATAAAACAACAACTATATCGCCTTCATTAAAATGTTCTTTTAACTGCAATAAACCTTTCATTGCTGCTCCTGCAGAATTCCCTAAGAACATTCCCTCTTTTTTAGCTAATAACTGTGTGTAAACAGCTGCATCTTTGTCTGTAACCTTAGTAAATCCATCAATAATACTAAAGTCTACATTCTTTGGTAAAATATCTTCTCCAATCCCTTCCGTTACGTAAGGATAAATTTCATTTTCATCGAAAATACCAGTTTCATGATACTTTTTAAATACTGATCCGTAGGTATCAATTCCCCAAACTTTAACGTTAGGATTTTGCTCCTTTAAATACTTTCCTACACCTGAAATAGTTCCTCCTGTTCCAACACCAACTACGAAATGAGTAATTTTTCCTTCTGTTTGCTCCCAAATTTCAGGTCCAGTACTTTCATAATGTCCTTTTGCATTACTTGGATTATCATATTGATTAACATACCAAGCATTCTCTGTTTCTTCTGCTAATCTTCTTGAAACTGAATAATAACTTCTAGGATCATCTGGTTCAACATTTGTAGGACAAACAACAACCTCTGCTCCTACAGCTTTTAAGATATCAATTTTCTCTTTACTCTGCTTATCTGCCATTACAAATACACATTTGTATCCTTTTACAATAGCAGCTAAAGCTAATCCCATTCCCGTATTTCCTGAAGTACCTTCAATAATAGTTCCTCCTGGTTTTAATCTTCCATCTGCTTCAGCATCTTCAATCATTTTTAAAGCCATTCTATCCTTTACAGAATTACCAGGATTAAACGTTTCGTATTTAGCTAAAACCAAACAAGGTAATTCTTCAGCTAATGTATTTATCTTAACTAAAGGTGTATTCCCTATAGTTTCTAGAATATTCTTTGCGTATTTCATTTCGTTAAGTTTGCTGTGCAAATATAGGTTTATCAAACGATAATATAAAGCCAATAAAAAATCCCGATAAATCGGGATTTGTATATTTTAATTGAACCAAACAATAAAGGATTTAATCTTCGCCAAATCAGGTATTTGTTCGATACTAACTTTTTTCATATTAAACTCTTTCAAGCCTAATTCTTCTTTATCTATAGCTATAGTAGCATTTAAATCATCTATAAAAATAGTTGCTGAAGAAAATGATGTTTCAATTTTACTTATCGCATTATTTGCATTAATGTCTCTAAAAGTAGAAAGTACATTTAATCCATTTATCGTTTTAAATCTTTCATCAAAAACTTCAATACTCTTAATAGTTGAAGTAGAATCTAATTGTTCTCTTGGAACTATAGTTAATAAATGTTTTCCTCCTTTTTCGAAAATCTGATATTCATCATCATCTTGGAAATAGTAATTTCCTTTGGCCCCTTCACTTAAAATTTTAACAATAGAATCTTTAGCAAAAATTTTGCCCAAATCTTGCATTTTAGTTTCTTTTGTGATTTGCCCTACTTTTCCTTTAGCAATCGTGTATTTATCTTTACTACACTGTGTACTTACAATTGCAACACAAACAACCAACACGATTTTGAATAATTTTCTCATTTAAATTAGTTTCTTATATAACGTTTATTTACTCTCTTTAGTTTAATTAGATTACTTTCTTTAAAATACCAAACACAGCACGAATAAATGTAGCACTTGTTAATACTTTAACTACTGGGTTTTGACGTGTACTTCTACGTGAACTACTCGAACTTCTTTTTCTTTTTAATTTTTCTTCCTCTTTCCTTCTATCTTCTTCAGATTTTTTCTTGTTAATACTATCAATCTTCTCACCTAACAATTCATAAGCACTTTCTCTATCGATTATATCATTGTACTTTTTAGCTAATTTAGAATTCCCTATAACTTCTTGAATTTCTCTTTCTGTCAAAATATCCATTCTACTCATTGGAGCTCTTAGCATTGTTCTTGCTAAAGGAGTAGGAATTCCTTTTTCGTTTAAAACTGTTACAAAAGCTTCTCCAATTCCTAATTGAGTTAATACTTCACTTGTGTTATAAAAATCTGAATCAGGATAATTCTCTGCGGCTAATTTTAACGCTTTTCTATCTTTTGCTGTAAATGCACGTAAAGCGTGCTGTACTTTCATTCCTAATTGAGCCAAAACATCTTCTGGAACATCTTTAGGATTCTGAGTTACAAAATACAATCCTATTCCTTTAGATCGTATTAATTTAACAATACTTTCTATCTGACTTAGTAATGCTTTTGAAGCTTCATCAAAAACCAAATGTGCTTCATCTATAAAAATAATTAACTCTGGTCTACCACTATCACCTTGCTCTGGAAATGTTTCATAAACTTCTGCTAATAATTGTAACATAAATGTTGAAAACAGCTTCGGTTTATCTTGAATATCAGTTAATCTTAGTACAGATATTACACCTCTACCATTTTCATCAACTCTAGTTAAATCATCAACTTCAAACGATTTTTCACCGAAAAATAACTCTCCTCCTTGTTGTTCTAATTCTACAATTTTTCTTAAAATCGCTCCTGTACTTGAAGTTGAAATTCTTCCATATTCTGCGGAAATCTCTTCTTTTCCTTCAGCTGTAATGAATTGCAACATCTTTTTAAAATCCTTTAGATCTAAAAGAGGTAACTGATTATCATCACAATATTTAAAAATAATAGCTAAAATTCCAGATTGTGTTTCTGTTAAATCTAAAATTCTTGATAATAAAACTGGACCAAATTCTGAAACAGTTGCTCGTAAACGAACTCCATCTTGTTCTGATATTGATAAAATTTCTATTGGAAATTTTTTAGCATCAAACGGAATACCAATTTTCTCGTGACGTTCATCTATCTTTGGATGTCCTGGGCTAGGCTGAGCTAATCCACTTAAATCACCTTTAACATCCATTAATAAAACAGGAATACCTTTTTCAGACATGTTCTCTGCTAAAACCTGTAAAGTTTTAGTTTTTCCTGTACCTGTTGCTCCAGCAATTAATCCGTGTCTGTTAAGTGTTTTTAAAGGTATATTTACTAAGGCGTTAGTTACAGTTTCTTCTCCTAACATTCCTGCACCCAACGTAATAAAATCTCCTTTGCATTTGTACCCTTCATTTATGTAATTGAAGAACGACTCCGTTTGACTCATCTTTTATTATTTTTAGATAAAAATACTATTAATATCAGCATTTCAAAAAGTAGAGCATAATAATTTTAAACAACTTTCCTTCTCTTTTAAGTAAATTTGTAATTCAACTAAATACTTTCACATGAAATTACTGAATATCTTATCTTTAACTATTACAATACTTATTTCTTCATGTACTACAAATGATAGTGCTAATCATATCAAAACACCTACTGAAAAAGAAAATTTAATCTTCCATAGTTCTAAATTAGAACGCAAAAAGAATGCTCCTTTTTCAGATGCTGTTGAAGTTGGTAATAAATTGTATTTAGCAGGTCAGGTTGGTATTAATCCTGAAACAAACAAATTACCTGAAGGAGGTATTGGTCCAGAAGTAAGACAAACTTTAGAAAATATAAAAGCTGTATTGGCAGCACACGGTTCAGATTTAGAACATGTAGTAAAATGTACTGTAATTTTATCTACCACAGACGACTTTGCGGCTTTTAATAAAATTTTTCGTGAATATTTTCCTAAAAATAAGCCTGCAAGAACTACATTTGCAGCCGGTTTGCTCGTAGGAGCAAAAATTGAGATTGATGTAATAGCGGTAAAAGCAGATGGATTTAAAGACGCAAGAGTTAATTAAAAAAGGTGAAATGCTTCCTTTAATGGAAGAATTTTATACAATACAAGGTGAAGGAGCTCATACAGGAACAGCAGCTTATTTTATTAGAATTGGAGGCTGTGATGTTGGATGTCATTGGTGTGATGTTAAAGAAAGTTGGGATGCTAATTTACACCCACCAACTTTAACGGATCAAATAGTTACAAATGCTAAACAATACGCAGAAACTGTTGTTGTTACTGGTGGAGAACCTTTAATGTGGAGTTTGGATTACATTACTAAACAATTGCAAGCAAAGGGTATTAAAACTCATATAGAAACCTCAGGCGCATATAAATTTTCTGGTGTTTGGGATTGGTTTTGTTTATCTCCTAAAAAAACAAAACTGCCTTTAAATAGAGCTTATGAAGAAGCTGATGAACTTAAAATGATTATACATAATAAGAATGATTTTGAGTTTGCTGAAGAACAAGCTGCAAAAGTTAACAATAACTGTAAACTTTATTTACAACCTGAATGGAGTAAACGTGATAAGATGATTCCTTTAATTATAGATTATGTAATGAATCATCCTAAGTGGAAAATCTCCTTACAAACGCATAAAAATTTAAATATTCCATAAACTAAAAAAACGTCCAACCTTGGACGTTTTTTAGTTTCAAACAATTTTCCTCCTTTTTTTAGCTTAGTGCTTTTCTTCCATAGAATTTCCCCCGAACGACTATGGTATAAATTGTTTTTTATACCCGTACCTTATATAAGGACTTTTAACGTTGACAAAGATATAATCCACATTTCTTACACTGGTACGGGTCACCCACACTTTTGGTGTGGGTGACCCGCACTTTTTTAAAAAAACACCTTGCTTTTAACAATTTTTAACATCTGACTAAAAATTTGTATATTTGTCTCACATGAACAAAATGAATTTACATACACAATCGTCTGCTAATTATAGCTTACGTAGTTTAAAAGAAGTTGGAAAACAACTCTATAAAAATCGGAATGAAAAAAATTACACTATACATTTATGATATTATAAATGTTGGTATAACAATATATAAAAGGCGTCCGATTTACATCAGACGCCTTTTTTGATACAGTAATATATGATAAATAGATAAGAAAGACATAAAGATTGAAGGTTTTAAACACTGAAAAACTATTTAGTTAGATAAACTCAAATGAAAATATCTGGAAAATTTCCGGACAGCAAACCTATTGCCTAAAAACAACATAAAACACTATTAATCAGTAATTTATTTAACTAAATTATTTGTAGATTTCAAAAAAGATTATATATTTGTCATGTAATTAAATGAGAATAAATCTCATTATTAATAAATAAAAAATGAAAACACATTCTATGCACATTAGCAGTAAAGATTTACCTGTAAGAGGTGTTTGTTTTGATGGAGAATTGCATAATGATGTTTTTTGTAATATAGCATATTTGATACAAGAGTAATAACAAAGTATCGTTTATATATTCAAAAGGCATCTTATTTAAAAGATGCCTTTTTTAGTTTATTTTTTCGAAAAAACGAAAGAATTGGGAAAAAGACGAAAAATTTGGTAACATTATTTAAATTTTGTATCTTATAGATAAGAAATTGTTAAAGTTATGAGAAAATTAATATTGCTAATTCTAAATGAAAAAGGACGTTTACTCATTGAAACGTAACATTAGCTAAAAATTAGTTTGGTATAAAGTATACTGAACGTAATTTAATTTAAAAAATCAGCTAGCGTTACTAATAAAAATTGCAAAAACGCTTCCTTATTTACTAAAACTGTAGAATTTCCTGAAACCTAAACTCAATAGGCCTTAGTAGTTCCAAGTCTTCATGGATTGATTTCAACTATCAATTCAATTCTACAAAAACCACCTGAAAACTCGGGATGGGAAACCTATGCCTCGGTTTTACCGATGCAGATATATCGAAAAGAAAATTCGATCAGCTATGTATGCCGCTAAATGTGGCCAAGAAAACTATTATTAAACACTAAAAATTGAATTATGAGAAATTTAAAATTTTTGCTATGTATTGTTGTATTTGTATTTACAGTAAGTTGTACAGATAACACAGAAGATCTTGTAACAAACACACAAACAACAGATGTTACAACAATGGATGTCGGAGGTGGAGATGACGATGCTTTAGATATCCCTATAGGTGGAAACGGAACTAATTATACTGGTAGTGATGGAAATGGAGGATCTGGTAATGATGGAGGAAAAGGTAATTAGTTGAATTTTATACAACCTCTGACATATTGTTAGAGGTTTTTTTTAGTTTTGTTTAAAACAAAATTATAACTGACATCAAAACTCTATTTTATTTTATAATATTAATTAAACTATCTATTATTAACTCTTTTGGTCAATACGAAGAAAGAGAATTAGATAGTATTAAAAGCTGGATTAACCAATCTAAAAACAAAAAGTTAAATTTAGAATCAAAAAAAAATCTTTTAAAAAAAGCCTATGATCATTTTTTGAAAAAAAATCTAAAAAAACCAATTCATTTAAGCTCTATAGCTTATGAATATTATAATTTAAAAGATTCTACTAATTTTTTCAATGTAAATAAAAAAGCATTAGAATTATCAAAAAAAAATCATGACAACTATGCTGCAGGTGACTCACATTGGAATTATGCAACATTTTATGTCAGAAGGCTAATTCATGACAAAGCTTATTTTCATTTTAAAGAAGCTTACAATTACTTTTCAAAAGGAAATAACAAGAAGGAAGTTTCCCAAATTTTGTTCGGAATGGCAAATATAAAAGGTCGATATAGAGATTATTCTGGTAGTGAAGTATTAATTATTGAAGCTTTAAAATTGTATAAAGAATTAGAAAATGAAAGAGGATTATGCGATGCTTACAATCACTTAGCTCAACTTCAAGAAGATATTAAAGAATATGATAAAGCTTTAAGTTACTATCAAAAAACATTACATTACTTTAAAAAAATTAATATCCAACCTTTCGGTATTGAAAACAATATTGCAAACATTTATGTAAAGAAAAAAAAATATAAAAAAGCTTTAAAATATTATAATATTGATTTAAATCAAAATATCACTAGAGCACATTATGCTAGGGTACTGGACAATAGAGCTTACTGTAAATTATTAATGAAAGATACTATTGGTATAAAGAACGATTTTTTTGAAGCTTTACGAATTAGAGATAGTCTAAATAATAAACCTGGAATTACATTTAGTAAAATGAACATCTCTGATTATTATAGTTATATCCAAGATACCACTAAAGCTATTCAGTATGCTAAAGATGCAAATATAATAGCTCAGGAAGTTAAAAACAGTGTTGATTACCTTAGATCATTACAACAACTTTCGAATCTAGATACTGAGAACTCTAAAAAATATTTAGATCGTTACATTCAATACAACGATAGTTTAATTACAGTAGAACGTAAAACTCAAAATAAATTTACTCGTATAGAGTTTGAAACGGATGAACATATAGAAGAAAAAGAACGTTTAGGTCAGCAATTAATATGGATTATCGGTGGAAGTATCAGTATTATTTTAATTTCTACCCTACTCTATTTTTTGCGTGTACAAAAAGTAAGAAATGAGAAACTTCAATTAGAAGCAGACCAACAAAAAGCAAATGAAGAAGTTTACGTATTAACACTTCAACAACAAGCTAAATTAGAAGAAGAACGTGTAAAAGAACGTAATAGAATTTCAGCTGAATTACATGATGGTATTTTAGGTAAATTATTTGGAACACGTGTAAATCTTGGCTTTTTAGGAATGCAAATGAGCACTGATACCCAAGAAAAACAACAAGCCTACTTAGATGAATTGCAAAGTATAGAAAAAGAAATTCGTGAAGTCTCACATAAATTAAGTGATAATTTTAATGATGCAAATATTAATTTTACCACTATTATAAAACAATTACTAACTGATAAAAGTACTATTGGTCAGTTTACTACACATTTTGAAACGGATGACACAATTGTTTGGAGTGACATTAGTGAAGTAACAAAGGCCAATGTTTATCGAATAATTCAGGAAGCTTTACAGAATATTATTAAGCATGCAAAGGCAAAAAATGTTACTTTAGCGTTTACCAATGAAAACGAAAAACTAGCTATACAAATTACTGATGATGGTGTAGGATTTGATACTAAAAAGAGCAGAAAAGGAATAGGAATTAAAAACATTAATTCAAGAGTTGCAAAATTACAGGGTAACGTTTCGTTTATTTCTGAACCTAATAAAGGAACAAATTTGCAAATTAAAATACCTATAACCTAAGCATGATAGCAAAGAAATACAATGCCCTAATTATTGATGATCATCCATTAATCGCTGAAGCTTATAAAAGTGCCTTTACTTTTATTGAAAGTCAGAAAGAAGGAGTATTCTTTAATATTTTAATGGCTAATGATTGTGATAGTGCCTGTAAAATTTTAAAAGACTATGCTAAAAACAACGATCGTTTAGATATTGTTTTTTTAGATATGCGTTTACCTGCTTCTAAAGATGGAACTATACTTTCTGGTGAAGATTTAGGAATTAGAATAAACGATATGCTACCAGATACTAGAATTATTGTATCTACAACTTTTAATGATAACTACAGAGTTCATAGCATTTTAAAAAATATTAATCCTGATGGATTTTTAGTAAAAAATGATATTACGCCTCCACAACTAGTTCAAGCTATTGAGGAAGTTCTTTGCGATCCTCCATTTTATAGCAAAACAGTAACAAAAATTATGCGTAACGAAGTATCTAGTGAATATTTTATTGATGATGTAGATAGAAAAATCATGTATCAGCTTTCTATTGGTACTATGATGAAAGATTTACCTGATATGGTACACTTATCGCTAAGAGCTATAGAAAAGCGTAAAAGACAGCTTAAAAAGATTTTTGACATCACTAGTACAGACGATCGTGAATTAATTCATGTAGCAAAGGATAAAGGTTTTATTTAGTCGTAAATTAAATACAATTTTACTTATAACATAAAAACAATAAACTCGCTGGAATCAGCGAGTTTTTTGTTTTATGTATAAATTTGGAATCTACTATTCTTTATAAACTCCCATATTAGCATATTTATCCATTCTTTTGGAAATTAAGCTAACTTCATCTAAATCTTTTAACTCATTAAAAGCTTTTAAAATTTGCTCTTGAACGGCTTCGAAAGCACCTTGTCTATCAGCATGAGCTCCACCAACAGGTTCAGTAATGATTCCGTCAATAAGTTTTAACTTTTTCATATCATCACCAGTTAATTTTAAAGCTGCTGCAGCTTGCTCTTTAAACTCCCAACTACGCCATAAAATAGAAGAACAAGATTCAGGTGAAATTACAGTATACCAAGTATTTTCCATCATGTAAACACGATCTCCTACTCCAATACCTAATGCACCTCCAGAAGCTCCTTCACCAATAACAATAGTAATAATTGGAGTTTTTAAACGAGTCATTTCAAAGATATTTCTTGCAATAGCTTCACCTTGTCCACGCTCTTCAGCTTCTAAACCTGGATAAGCACCTGGAGTATCTAATAACGTTACTACAGGGATTCCAAACTTTTCAGCCATTTTCATTAAACGAAGGGCTTTTCGGTAACCTTCAGGATTTGCCATACCAAAATTACGGTATTGACGTGTTTTTGTATTGTACCCTTTTTGCTGCCCGATAAACATAAAAGATTGATCTCCGATTTTTCCTAAACCACCAATCATGGCTTTGTCATCACGAACATTTCTATCTCCGTGTAACTCCATAAACGTATCTCCACAAATCGCTTTGATATAATCTAACGTGTATGGTCTGCTTGGATGACGAGACAATTGTACTCTTTGCCAAGGAGTTAAGTTTTTATAAATATCTTTCTTTGCCTTTTCTAACTTCTTTTCGATCTTACTACATGTTTCAGTAACATCTATCTCACTTTCTTTCCCAATATCATGACATTTTGCCAATTGGTCTTCTAACTCTTTAATTGGCATTTCAAAATCTAAATATTCCATTTATTAAAGTTTGATTTTATTTGCTGTTTGTTAAGCAAACATAATAAATTATCGTTGTAATTTCTTTTTAATTTTTGAAGAATTTTTCACTAGACCATTTAACAACACCACAAAAAGTACAATAAATGCTCCATAATAGAACTCTACATTCATTTGTTCCTTTTCTTTAAATATTATTAATGCTAGTATAATTGCATAAACTGGCTCTAAGTTTATCGTTAACATTACTGTATATGGAGTTAAATATTTCATCACTTTAACAGAAGCGATAAAAGCATAAGCTGTACATACACTTCCCAAAATAACTAGATATAACCAATCTGTTGCTAGTAAATTGAAAAACTCAGTTGTAAAACTTCCTGAAAAAGCTAGATATACAGTTACAAAAGCAACTCCAAAAAATAATTGATAAAACGAAATAGAATCAGCTTCATATTTTTTAACAAAAAGTCCGTTTAATACTGCAAATAGAGCTGATAGAAATGCAGAAATTAACGCATAAATAATACCTAAAGTGTATTTACTTTCGAAACTAAAAATGATATATAAACCAAAAATAACTAATAAACCTAATATCATTTCTAAAGGTTTAATTCTTCGTTTGAAAAAAATTGGTTCCAGCAAAGAAGTAAAAAAAGCACCTGTACTCATGGTTACTAAAGCTACAGAAACGTTAGAAACTTTAATTGCTTTAAAAAAAGTAATCCAATGAATTGCAATAATAATTCCTGTGATTAAAAATTCTACAGCAGCTCTTTTAGTTAATGTAAAAGATCTATTATTGATTACAAAATATAAACCTATAAAACCTACAGCAATTAACATTCTATACCAAACTAAAGGAATGGCATCTATAGATATTAACTTTCCTAAAATGGCTGTAAATCCCCAGATAAATACTATTAAGTGTAGTAAAAGGTAGTTTTTGAGTTTATTTCCTTGATTTGACATAAAGATAAACGGCGTATGCACCGAAAACAAAGTTCGGCATCCAAACATTAAGTAATGAGTTTGCTCCTGCTACAGCTCCTAAAACTTCAGCTACTTTTAAAAAGAAAACATATATAAACATTACTGCAATTCCTAATGCTAAATTTACACCTATTCCTCCTCTTCTCTTTTTATAAGCTAGTGCAACTGCAATAATAGTTAAGATGTATGATGCTAACGGTAAACTTGTTCTTTTAAATAATTCTACCCAATAAGCATTTAAGTTTTTAACCCCTCTCTTTTTAGATAGTTCAATAAATTCTTTTAACTCATTTGAAGGCATTTCTTGAGCCATTGCTGATTTATAATTGAAATCCTTTGGAGTAAAGCTAAATACTGTATCCATTGAAGTTCCAAACCAAATACTATCTCTATCTTTATAAATCTTTCGAGCTTTCCAATTTTGAAGTTTAAATATCGTATCCTTCCAACGAATATGATCAGCAATTAATTTGAATTTTAATTTTCTATCCTCATAAATTGAAGTAGAAAAATTACTTCCTGAATTAGATTTTAAATTATAATTCTGCACATACATGTAGGTGCTATCATTTAATTGCAAACTAAACTCTTTTACAATTTGATCTTGATAACGTTTTTTCTTCAGATAAGTCCTTTCAAACTTTTATCTTGTTTTACTACTACTTGGAACTACATAGTGATTCATTCCTAAAGCAATAATAGTAACAATAGTAGCTCCTATAAAATAGGGATATAAAAAACGTGTAAACGAAATTTGAGAACTATTAATTGCTACAATTTCAGTATTGTTTGCTAATCGAGAAGTAAATATAATTACTGCTAAAAACAGCGCCAAAGGCATAAAAGTATTGGCATAGTAAATAATAAAATTCTTATAATAATCATTTACTACTTCGAAAAAGGTTAAGTTTTCATGTCTTAAAAACTTATCAATTTTCTCTGCAATATCTATCGCTACTGCAATAGGTATTAAAATAAGCAGTGTAAACAGAAACGTAGTTAAGTAACGTTTTAATATGTACCAATCGAGTATTTTCAATTTACAATCGTTTACTCATTTGTTTTACCATTCTGTCTTTCCAAACTGCAAAATCTCCTTCTAAAATATGTTTTCTAGCTTCTCTAACCAACCACAAATAGAAACCTAAATTATGAATTGAAGCTATTTGTTTTCCTAACAATTCTTTTGAAGCAAATAAGTGACGTAAATAGGCTTTTGAATATAGTGTATCTACAAAAGTAATTCCCATATCATCGATTGGAGAAAAGTCATTTTCCCACTTCTTATTTTTAATATTTATTGTTCCGTGCGCTGTAAATAACATACCATTTCTAGCATTTCTTGTTGGCATTACACAATCGAACATATCTACACCTAAAGCAATATTTTCAAGGATATTAATTGGAGTTCCAACTCCCATTAAATATCTTGGTTTATCTTCTGGTAAAATGCTACAAACAACATCTGTCATTGCATACATTTCTTCTGCAGGTTCACCAACAGATAAACCTCCAATTGCATTTCCTTCGGCCTCTACTGAAGCAATAAATTCGGCAGATTGTTTACGTAAATCTGTATATGTACTTCCTTGAACAATTGGAAATAAAGTTTGATTGTAATCGTACTTAAGTGGCGTTTTTTCTAAGTGATTAATACAACGTTTTAACCAACGATGTGTCATATGCATCGAGTTCTTTGCATAGTTATAATCACATGGATACGGGGTACATTCATCAAAAGCCATAATAATATCAGCTCCAATAGAACGTTGAATTTCCATTACATTTTCTGGAGTAAAAAAATGTGTAGAGCCATCGATATGACTCTTAAATTTTACACCTTCTTCATTAATTTTTCTTCTTCCTGAAAGAGAATATACTTGATAACCACCACTATCAGTTAAAATATTTCTATCCCAATTCATGAATTTATGCAATCCTCCAGCCTGCTCAAGAATATCTGTTTTTGGTCTTAAATATAAATGATAGGTGTTTCCTAAAATAATATCTGGATTAATCTCATCTTTAAGTTCAGATTGATGTACTCCTTTTACTGAAGCTACTGTACCAACAGGCATAAATATTGGAGTTTCTATTGTACCATGATCGGTTGTTATTACTCCTGCTCTTGCCTTACTTTTAGGATCTTTTTGTTTTAATTCGAATTGCATAGGCGACAAAGATACGCATGTAAGTTAAATGTTAAAAAGCACTTCGTTAAAAGTTTCTTATTTTTTGAAGAATATAGTGTTATCTGTTTCTTCTTTGTCTACCAAACTTAGATTTAAAATTTTTAGGTTTTTGTGTGCTTGCTTTCTTTTGTGGTGCTTTTTCTTTTGAAGCTTCTTCTGTTTTTACAGAGGTTTTAACTAATTGATTAATCTTATCCATTTCATGACTAGAAAGTTCTCTCCATTCTCCTGTTTTTAAACTTCCTAATTCAACATTCATTATACGAGTTCTTTTTAGCTTGGTTACTTCGTAACCTAAATACTCACACATTCTTCTAATTTGACGGTTTAAACCTTGTGTTAGTATTATTTTAAACGTGTTTGAATTAACTTGAGTGACTTTACATTTTTTAGTTACCGTTCCTAAAATTGGGATTCCATTTCCCATTCTAGTTATAAAGCGATCATTAATCTCTTTGTTAACTGTAACTATATATTCTTTTTCATGATTATTTCCCGCTCTTAATATCTTGTTTACGATATCTCCATCATTCGTTAAAAAAATTAACCCTTCAGAAGGTTTATCTAATCGCCCGATAGGAAATAATCGTTGCGGATGACCAACAAATTTTACAATATTCTTTCTCTCTTTACTATCAGTTGTACAAACTATACCTATAGGCTTGTTTAAAGCTATATAAATGGTCTTTGGCTTTGCTTTTAATGGTTTGCCATCAACTTTTACTATATCTCCTTCAAAAACTCTGTTTCCTAGTTGAGTTGGTTTTCCATTAATCGTAACTCTTCCTGCAACAATTAGTTTTTCTGCTTCTCTTCTAGAACAAATTCCTGTTGAACTAATAAATTTATTAAGATTTGTTGATTCATTATTATTCATCTATGCAAAATTAGAATAAAAAAGCCTCAAGTTATCTTACTTGAGGCTTTTTTATTATTTATAATATGATTTCTTAAAACATAATCATCTTTCTTGTACATCGGGCCAAACTTGGTCTACGATCGTAATCGAATCCTAATGTTATCATATGGGTACCATTGTTAAATCCGATGATTTCATTTGTTGTGATACTGAAACCATATGACAAATACAATTTATTCTTTTTGATACCAAATAATGGGGCTAACGCGTTTGGAGTAAAGAATTGATCATTTAAGAAAGTATAACTTAATCCTCCCCAAATGTATCCATCTCTAATACGTCTTCTCAATTTTACATTAATATCTGTTCTAGAACGTTGACTGGCTTCAAAATATTCTACAAAAGCTGAAGGCTCAAACTCTGTATCTCTATTAATTCTGAAATTATAATTAGTATAAACTGAATATCTTCTTAATACTTCTGGTTCACCTGTATTAAAATCATCTATCTTCTTATCTAATAAATTTACAATATTACCACTAATAGCAAATCTCCCGAATCGATATAACATACTGATATCAAAATTTGAAGAATTTAAAACTCTATTAGGAATATTCACTGGTGCATTAGGATCAAGAGGATCTCTAAATTCAGAAGTATCAATTCCAAATTGAATAAAGCTATAACTTAAACCTAAAGATAAAAAGCTATCATAAAGATCACTTAATGTTAAGTGACTGGCTAATGACAAACGAACACCTTTTTGCGTTGTAAAACCATTTTTATCATTAAAAATAGTTAGTCCTCCTCCAAATCGCTCTGCTAACCTAGCTTCTAAACTTAAGGATTGAGTGTCTGGAGCTTCTTTAACTCCTAACCATTGACTAACTCCATTTAAACGAAGCTGGAATCCAGCTCCAATACCTGCATATGCGGGCGAAATTATAAAAGGATTATCAGCCATATGATTGACATATTGGGGTAAGTCATTCTCTTGGCTTGATAAACGTGCTACTGAAAAAATCAGTAGCACAAATGCTAAAAATGTATTCTTCATTTTATTCTTTTACCTATATAACGTAAAGTGTCCTATTAATCTTTTCTCTTCACCTGTAATTTCAGTGAACTCAATTGTATACCAGTAATCACCAGAAGGTAATGGTCTTCCTTGATATGTTCCATCCCATCCTTGTTGCATTCCTGAATACAATTGTAATTGTCGTCCATATCTATCATAAATATAAACTTTTAAATTAAGATACGTAAGAACATTTATTGGATACAAATAATCTAGAAGAGAATCTCCATCAGGTGTA
>ERZ1740052.66-NODE-66-length-33722-cov-6.253631_pt1 | contig 33722 bp, 27 predicted proteins | sample MGYA00581750_ERZ1740052 | MGnify/ENA primary metagenome ERZ1740052 (study PRJEB43018, sample SAMN04849743) | marine metagenome | isolation source: floating plastic debris | place: Pacific Ocean | collected 2008-08-30 | study: EMG produced TPA metagenomics assembly...
AAACACTATTCAGATTACTCTAATATTCTTTTTAAAGCAGCGAATTTTATTTCTCTGTTAATTATTGTTAGCGTAATTAATTCGTTTGAAACCATTTCTGAACATATAGATTTATTAATACTACCAAGCTTGATTTTATTAATTTTCTATTTTAATTATTACAGAGGAGTAAGTTTTAAAGTGAAAAAGAAATTAAAACCTTTTATTCAAGGTAAATCAATATATGATTCTAATAAGAATGTGTTTTTAACGGAAAGCATAGAGTACTCATCTAATATCAAAACTGGGCAAAATCTGTCTCTTTTCAGTAAATTACTTTTATTCACATTCATCATCGTTATTATTGCAACTCCGATATATAAGTTATTAGGAATAGATTACTTTATTTAACATGCAAGATCAAGATATTACAATAAAAATTACAGACAGAGAAGGTGTAACTCACGAAGTACAAGCACCAACAGACATGAATATGAATTTGATGGAAGTAATTCGTTCTTATGAATTAGCTCCAGAAGGAACAGTTGGTATTTGCGGAGGAATGGCAATGTGCGCTTCTTGTCAGTGTTATGTGAAATCAGATCATGAACTTCCAGAAATGACAGATGATGAAGATGCAATGTTAGCTGAAGCTTTTTATGTTGAAGATAATAGTCGTTTAGGTTGTCAAATTCATATGACTCCTGATTTAGATGGTCTAGAGGTTGAAATGGCTCCCGAAAGTTAATTTTAATTTATTCTAAATAAGTGTTACATTTGTATCATGAATGTAGATGTTAGTGTTGAATACGAAATTGATCTTAAAGAGATCACATTTTGTAAGTACGAGTTAAAAACAGTCAATAAAAGAATTACGTTATCATTTCCTCAATTATTGCAATTAAGAAATAATGTTATACAGCTTACAAAGCCTGAGTCTTTGTATGATATTATTGATACAGAGAATTTTGTTTTGCTCTTTGCTGCAGATAAACAACATTTAATCTACTTAGACATTCCTCAATTATTAAACTTGAGAAATACTATAGATTCGTTTTTCTATAGTTTTAAATCAGTTTCAATCTAAATAATATCCTTATTTAGACTTTCTTTAAATTTTGATTGTCAGTTTTTTACAGTGTTTCATTGTTGTATTTTTGTACCAGTTAAAATTAGAGTATTATGAAAACAGCAATAAGAAAACAAATGACAATAAATCCTGTAGTTATGGATTTATTAAATAGTCAAATAGCATTAGAAATGAAAGCCTCTGCATCTTATTTAGCTATGGCTTCATGGTGCGATCAAAGAGAGTTAATAAATAGTAAATCATTTTTCTACAAGCAAGCAGAAGAAGAAAGAGAGCATGCAATGAAAATATTCACATTTATTAATGATAATGGTGGTGCAGCTATTTCTCCAAGTGTTGAAAACGTAAATAATGATTTCGAAAGCCTTAGAGCGATTTATGAAACTTCATTAGAGCAAGAAATAAATGTAACAGAATCAATCTTTAAAATTTTTAAAACAGCTAGAAAAGAAGACGATTTTGTAACAGAAGTCTTTTTACAATGGTTCATTTCAGAACAATCTGAAGAAGAAGATACAATGAGAAGCATTATCGATGTATTTGATTTAATGGAAGGAATGCCATTAAAAATGATTGACGAAAGATTACCTAAAGAGTAACTTATATCTACTATAAAAACCGAAGTATTTAGCTTCGGTTTTTTTTATTCAGAAAATTCTTTTTGTATTTGATGTACCCATTCTGTTAATCGATCGTTAGTTAATTCTGGCTGATTGTCTTCATCCAAAGCTAATCCATAAAATAAGTTTTCATCAACGATCTCAGCTTTAGATTCTGTATAATCATAGCCTTCAGTAGACCAATAGCCTTTAATTTCGCCTCCATTTTCTAATATAACTTTAGCAAGTATACCAACACCGTCTATAAAATATTCTCCATAGCCATATTGGTCACCAAGCCCAAATAAAGCCACTTTTTTGCCTGAAAAGTTAATGTTTTTGAAATCATCAAAGAATAATTCCCAATCACTTTGTAAATCACCGTCATACCAAGTTGAAAGCCCCAATATTAATTTGTCGAATCGATCAAAGTCAGAAGGAGTTACAACATCAGCTTCTATAACTTCAATTTCAAACGAACTTATATCTATTAAACTGTGAGTAACTTCTTCAGTCATTCCAGTATCAGATCCATATATTAAACCAATTTTATCCATCAGAAATTTATTTAGAACGAATTTAAATAAAATTACGTTACACCTACGTTAAATTTGATATTTGTTATTAAGTTTATTATTCCTATTTAGTTTTATTATATTTGTAAGGCAAACAACTAAATCGCTAATAATGTTCTGGTTAGGTTTACTAGCACACTTAAAATTTTTAATCAAGCGAAATCCTGAGTGATAGGTTAATGAATCAATATATCTATTTGAGAATGTAATGCTTAATCAATATTTTGATTTTAAGTGTACATTATATCATTAACAAATAAAACTATCGGCTTATGCCTTTTTATCATAAATTAGGGAAAATTCCACCAAAGCGTCATACACAATTCCGTAAAGAAGACGGGAGTTTGTATTATGAGCAATTATTTGGTACCATAGGATTTGATGGAATGTCATCAAATTTATATCACGAGCACAGACCAACTCAGGTAAAAGAAATTAGAAAGCAATATTCTATAGCTCCTAAAATAGCAAAGAAAAAGAATATTCAATCGTATCGTTTTAGAGGGTTTCAAGTGCCTCAGATCGAAGACTATTTAGAAAGTAGAAAAATAGTTTTAACGAATTCAGATTGTAATATTATTCTTTCAGCACCAAAATCATCTACAAACGACTATTTCTATAAAAATACAGACGCAGATGAAGTAATTTTTGTGCATCGAGGAACAGGAAAGTTAAGAACACATATGGGGAATATCGATTTCAAATATGGAGATTACCTAGTGATTCCTCGCGGTATGATTTACAAGTTAGATTTTGATACAGAAGATAATCGTTTATTTATTGTAGAATCATACAGACCAGTATATACACCAAAACGTTATAGAAACTGGTTTGGTCAATTATTAGAACACGCACCGTTTTGCGAAAGAGATATTCGTCAGCCAGAAGAGTTAGAAACCCATAACGAAAAAGGTGATTTTTTAATTAAAATTAAAAAACAAGACGAAATCATTGAAATGGTATATGCGACACATCCTTTTGATGTTGTTGGTTACGATGGATTTAACTATCCGTATGCATTCTCAATCCATGATTTTGAACCAATCACAGGTAGAGTACACCAACCACCACCGGTACATCAAACTTTCGAGACAGATGCATTTGTAATTTGTAGTTTCGTGCCAAGATTATACGATTATCATCCACAAGCAATTCCAGCTCCATACAATCACAGTAATATCGATTCTGATGAAGTTTTATACTATGTAGATGGAGATTTCATGAGTAGAAATGATATTGATGCTGGACATATTTCATTACATCCAGCAGGAATTCCTCACGGACCACATCCTGGAGCAACAGAAAGAAGTATTGGAAAGACTGCAACAGAAGAGTTAGCAGTAATGGTAGATACATTTAAACCATTAATGGTAACAGAAGAAGCAATGAAAATTGCAGACGATACGTATTATCAGTCTTGGCTTGAGTAATCGCTATTATTAATAAAGGAGTTTGAAAGTATAGTAATAGATTTTCAAATGAATCAGTTTTAACAATTATCCATGATATCTAATAATAAAGACACGTCAACCTGAACTTGTTTCAGGTTCTCATTATAAATATTTTATGGGATTCCGAGATAAATTCAGAATGACGTCAACAATAATAGTGATGATCTAGAATGGATATTTAATTTTTCAAATTAGAAATTAAGATGAGTAATAAAGATATAAAATCAGTAAACTACGGTTTAGAAAAAATATTTGAAGGAGCACAAGATTTCCTTCCACTTTTAGGAACAGATTATGTAGAGTTTTATGTAGGTAATGCAAAACAAGCTGCACACTTTTATAAAACAGCATTTGGTTTCCAATCTTTAGCTTATAAAGGTTTAGAAACAGGATCTCAAGATGAAGTAAGTTATGTACTTGTACAAGATAAGATTCGTTTAGTATTAACAACTCCGTTAAATAGTAAATCACCAATTAATGACCATATCGTTAAACATGGAGACGGAGTTAAAGTTGTAGCACTTTGGGTTGAAGATGCTCGTTCTGCTTGGGAAGAAACTACTAAAAGAGGAGCAAAATCTTACATGGAGCCAACTGTAGAAACTGATGAACATGGAGAAGTAGTGCGTTCTGGAATTTATACTTACGGAGAAACTGTACATATGTTTGTAGAGCGTAAGAATTATAAAGGAACATTTATGCCTGGATTCATGGATTGGAAATCAGATTACAATCCCCCATCAGCAGGATTAAAATATATCGATCACATGGTAGGAAATGTTGGTTGGGGTCAAATGAATAAATGGGTAAAATGGTACGAAGATGTAATGGGATTTGAAAACTTCTTATCATTTGACGATAAACAAATTCATACAGAATACTCTGCTTTAATGAGTAAGGTAATGAGTAACGGAAATGGGCGTGTTAAATTCCCAATTAATGAACCAGCTAAAGCTGCTAAAAGATCTCAGATAGAAGAGTATTTAGATTTCTACGAAGGTGAAGGGGTACAGCATATTGCAGTTGCAACAGATGATATCATCAAAACAGTTTCACAGTTAAAAGCTAACGGAGTAGAATTTTTACCACCACCACCTCAAGCATATTACGATATGATTCCTGAACGTTTAGGAGTTCATAGAGATATGATGAAAGAAGATATTTCTAAATTACAAGAATTATCAATTTTAGTAGATGCTGATGAGGAAGGATATTTATTACAGATTTTCACAAAACCAGTAGAAGACAGACCAACATTATTCTTCGAAATTATTCAAAGAATGGGAGCAAGAGGTTTTGGAGCAGGAAACTTTAAAGCTCTTTTTGAATCAATCGAAAGAGAACAACAAAGAAGAGGAACTCTATAAATATATAGAATTGAGGAATTGAACCAAGAAGGAAATAATCTTTCTTGGTTCTTTTTTTAATGTTAAAATTAAATAGAAGTCTTATAAGTGTATAAAGTCTTGTATCTTGGCTTCTTTTATTCTTTAGTCTAAAAAACAAATGAGTCGAGAAGAATTACTGAAGGCAATAGAAGAAAAGTATAATAAATTAGGAGTGCCAGTTGAGGCGATGCTAGAAGGTTTACTATGGAGTAAACCAATTACTTATTGGGATTATATTCAAACAGATGCATTATTAGGTTTACAAATTCCTAGAACTACACAGCCAGATGAAATGGTTTTTATTATGTATCATCAGGTAAACGAGCTTTTGTTTAAAATGATACTTTGGGAAATAGATCAAGTAGCGAAAAGTGTAGAAATTTCTGCAGATAAATTTTCAAAACATTTAATGAGAATAAGTAGATATTTTGATGTTCTATGCAGTTCATTTGATGTTATGGGAGATGGAATGGATGTAGAACAATATCTTAAATTCAGAAATACACTAACACCGGCCAGTGGTTTTCAAAGTGCTCAATATAGAAAAATTGAATTTGCATCTACAGAATTAATAAACTTAATAGATATCCGATTTAGAGATACAATAGATCGTAACTCGTCATTTAAAAATGCGTACGATCATTTATATTGGCAAGCAGCAGGGAAAAATTACACTACAGGTCAAAAAACAACATTATTAAAGTTGTTTGAAAAGAAATATATGGGAGAGTTTATGGAGTTCATGGAAGATTATAATGATATTAATCTTTCTAAGAAATTCCAACAGCTTCCAGAAGATATTCAAAAAGATGAAGCTTTAATTAAAGCAATGCGACATTACGATTATACAGTAAATGTAAAATGGGTTATGGCACATTACAATGCGGCAGGAAAATATTTAGGAGGGAACGATACCGATTTAGAGGCAACAGGAGGGAGTAGTTGGAGAAAATATTTACATCCTAAATATCAAAAAAGAGTTTTCTTCCCATATTTATGGAATAAAGACGAGTTAGAGAATTGGGGAACTTTTTAAAACGATTTACAAAACCTTTACTGAAGAATAAATATAGAAATAGAAAACTGCATGTTTACATGCAGTTTTTTTTATTCTAAAACCTTTTAAAAGATAAAATTGTAGGGTTTTTATTTGTTCTGTTGTATTAATAACAAGGGAACAAATTTTATATATAATTATGGAACATTTTGGAGAATTTTGCTTGTTAATATCATTAATGTTAACAGTGTTAGGGGTTTATTTAGAGACGGATAATAATTTATTTTAACAAAACCATAGGGTAAAAAAAAGTTGAGTTGTATTAAACCTGTAACAATAATAAAACATTTACAATGAAACAATTTCGTACACTTTTTTTAGGAATTAGTTTAGCAGTCTTTTTTGGTTGCGCTGATACAAGTTTTGAAGGTCTTCCTGATGAACAAGGCGAAGAAAATCAAGGAGGTCAAGACAATCAAACAGAAGGAAGAACAATTTTCGCAATAGACTTTGAAAATGATGCTGCAGGTTTTGTAGTGAATCAATTCGGAGATCATGTAGAAGGAAGTCCTGTAATTCATATTAATGAAGAACAAGAGAGTAAATGCGGAACATTATTTATTGGTAAATCAGAAGATTTTACTGAGTGGAATGGTTACGATTTTCAAGGGAACGACACACAATTCATGGGCTTAGATATGGGAGCTTGTGGTGGTTTTTTTGAAGCGGTAGTAGAAACTGAGTTCGTTTTAGAGGAAAGTCTATCAGTTGAAAGAGCTAAGTTAGAATTTAAGTATTATATGCCTGGTAATTTCACAGGTTGGGGAGATCCATATCTTTTTAATGTGATTATCGAAAGAGAAGAAACAGATAATAATGGATCTCAAGGTTCAGATTATGGAAACTTTGCTAATGCTTTTATACAGTTTGAAGTAGAAGAAAATCAAGATGGTTGGGTTAATTTTTCAAGAGTACTACCTGTAGACGTGCCAGCGGGTAAATACAAGTTGATTGTTGAGATTATCGGTTCTTCAGCTGCTATAGATGATATCAAGTTAACTGATTTAAGTGCTAGTCAAGATGGCGACCAAGGCGGAAACGATAATGATAACGGAGGTCAAGATGGTGACCAAGATGGAAACGATAATGACAATGATAACGACGGAGATAACGATAATGGGAATCAGGAAGATAATTAAAAATTGAACTTAGGATTTTTAAAAATTAATTATATGTAAGTTGATTCTTAAAGTAAAAGCAGAGCGATTTGGTTCTTTTCTTTCTCATAAAGCTCTGCTTTTCAACATTGAACGATAAAAAATATTACTCATTGAACTAAAAGGAGTTATTTTTGCAGTAATGGAAGTAGGAGATAAATCATTGTGTGATTCGAAAGTGTTCGAACAAGTATACAAAACTAATGCAACTGCATTACGTAATTTTGTGTATTATAAGTGTGGAGATATAGATGTAGCTGAGGATATTATTCAAGATTGTTTTATGACAATCTGGAAAAAATGTTCTACGATAGTATTTAAATCTGTAAAATCGTTATTGTTTACCATGGCTTCTAATGCTTTTTTAAATATGGTAAAACACAAAAAAATAGTTTTAGAACATCAAAAACTAAATAAAAACATTAACGATAGAACTAACGAGAACCCGGAGTTTTTATTAGAAGAACAAGAGTTTTTAAAAAAACTAGAATCCGCAATTGCAGATTTACCAGATAATGAAAGAGAAGTGTTTCTTTTAAATAGGATAGATAAAAAGAAATACAGAGAGATAGCAGACTTACTTAATATTTCTATTAAGACAGTTGAGAAGAGAATGAGTAAAGCATTGAAGCAGTTGAGAAATCAAATAGAAGGTATTTAAGAAATGGAAAATCAAGAATTTGAAATATTATTAAATAAGTTTATAGAAGGAAACATTTCTTCCGAAGAACTTAATGTTTTAGAGAATTCATCAGAATTTTCTACTTATAAAAAGATATTAGAAAGTTCATCGGAATTTTCTACTCCTTATGTAGATAATGATAAGTCATTTAATGCCTTCATGGAGAAAACCAAGTTTAATGAGAAAGAGCAAAAACCAGTGCGAAAATTAAATAGATATTATTTAGTTAGCGGTGTTGCGGCTTCATTAATATTTTTATTTGGTTTATTTCAAATATTCAATACCAACGAAACATACGCTACAGATTTCGGTGAACAATTAGCTGTTTTATTACCAGATAGTTCAGAGGTAGTTTTAAATTCAGATTCTTTTTTAGAATTCAATAAAAAAGATTGGAAAAAAAATAGAAAGTTAAATCTTAAAGGAGAAGCATATTTCAAGGTTAAAAAAGGAAGCAAATTCGAAGTAGTAACTTCTGAAGGATCAGTAGCTGTATTAGGAACTCAATTTAATGTAAATCAACATAAAAACTTTTTAGAGGTGCATTGTTTTGAAGGAAAAGTACGTGTAGTTAGAAATAAAGAAAAGTTTATTTTAACTCAAGGAGATGCAGTTCGTCAGATAGGAAATGCAGCATTTGAAAGCTGGAATTTTTCTGAAGTTTCACCAACTTGGAAAAACTTTGAAAGTAGTTTTAAAAATACACCATTACGATTTGTAGTACAAAGTTTAATTAAAACTTATGGAACTACTGTAATTTCAGATAATGTCGATTTAGACAAACGTTTCTCTGGAAGTTTTCCAACAAATGATCTAGAAATTGCATTAAAAACAATTACTACTTCTATGAATTTAACTTACGATTTAGAAGAAGGTAAAAAAGTAACACTTCGATCTAAAGAGTAGAAATGATAAGAGTACGATTATCCTTAATTTTTATCGTGTTTTATACTTTTCTTTTTGCTCAAAAAGAGAAGCAAGTACCCCTGTTAGAGGTGTTAAACTCGATTGAAAAAACGTATAATATAAAGTTTTCTTTTTCTGAAGACATTATTAAAAACAAATTAATAAAGGTTGATAATGAAGATAGCTTATTGGCTGTTTTAATTCAGCAAATAGAGAAGAAAACAGGATTAAAAATTAAAAAGATTAACGATCGTTATTATACAATAGCTTCTAATACAGATAACATCAAAATTTCGGGTTATATTTTCGATGAAAATTCAAAAGATCCATTACTAGATGCTGCAGTTTTTACAAAAGAGAAAGGTGTAGGAACAGATGAAAAAGGCTATTTTGAGTTGAAAGGCTTACATGAAAAAGACACTATTACTTTTTCTTTTGTTGGTTATGAAAATATACAAAAGACAGTAGCTGAATTGAAAAAAGAAAATAGCATAAAAGTGTATTTAAAAGAATCTTCTCAAACACTTAACGAGATTATAATTTCTAGTTATTTAACTACAGGAATTGCTAAAAATACAGATGGTTCAATTTTGTTAACACCAAGAAAACAGGGAGTTTTACCAGGTTTAACAGAAGCAGATGTTTTATTAAGTACACAGCAATTACCAGGTATTCAAAGTCCTATTGAAAGTGCTTCAGGAATTCATATTAGAGGAGGAACACCAGACCAGAATTTAATTCTTTTTGATGGAATAAAATTATATAATACTTCTCATTTCTTTGGGTCTATTTCTGCTTTCAACCCTTATGTTGTTGATAATGTTTCTGTTTATAAAAACGCTTCTAATGCAAAGTATGGAAATCATATTGCAGGGGTTATTGATATTAAAACAATGAATAAAGTTCCTGAAAAGTTTTCAGTAGGAGCAGGGTTCAATTTCACTAGCGCAGATGTGAATACTACAATTCCTATAAGTGATAAATTAGGAGTGCAATTTTCATTTAGAAGATCAATTGCAGATGTATTTAATACACCAACATTTGATAAGTTGTCTCAAAAAGTATTTCAGAACACAATCATTTCCGATGGAAGTAGAATGGTTGAAGAACGTTCTTTTATAGAAGATCAGAATGAGTTTAGTTTTATCGATTTTAATACTAAAGTTGTTTATCAACCTAATGAAAATAATACATTTTCACTCCAGCAAATAAGTATCAAGAATGATTTAAGCTACATTTTAGATAATAAAAATGAACGCGAAGTTCGTTCAGATTTTATCGATATAGAAAATGATGGTTATGGTTTTACTTGGAAGAAAAAGTGGAGTGAAACAGTAGAATCAACATCTCAAATATATTATTCAAAGTACAAGTTGTTTTACGATGGAAATAAAACTCAAGACGATTCAGTTTTCGATTTTACTTTAAAAAAGAATAACATTGAAGAAGTTGATTTTTATACTCAAGTTAGCAAAAAGATAGGAGATCTTAGTACAATAAAATTAGGATATCAATTTACGCATAGTGATATAAGTTATAGTTTGGAGCAAGAAAATACAGTTGTCCCAACTAGCGTTCAAGATTCAGATGATAATATAAATAATCAACAAACTGTGTTGTTAGAATATATTCTTAAAAAAGGAAAAAAAGTAAATATAAGCGCAGGTTTAAGAGCTAGTTATATGCCTTTACTGAATAAAACTTTTTTTGAACCTAGAATTTATGGAAGAGTACAGGTGAATTCTGGTTTATGGTTAAATGCTTCTGCAGAATTAAAGAAACAATATACGAGTCGAATAAATGAATTTTTCACTACTGAATTTGACTTAGAGAATCAACTTTGGACCATCTCTAATGGCAGAGAAGTTCCTCTTTTAGAAAGTCAACAATTTACGACAGGATTGTTATTTAATAAAGGTGGTTGGTTAATAGATTTCGAAGCGTATTATAAAAACATAAACGGAATTACTTCTTTAGTAACTGGTTTTAATAATGAAGAAGGAGAAACAGTGTTTAATGGAATGGCACAAGTTTTAGGAGCAGAGATTTTAGTAAAAAAAGAATGGTCTCCATATACAAATACATTGTTAACTTACGCTTTTGGCGATAATAAATCTACATTTTCTGGTGTAAATGAAGGAGGTACTTTCGATGGTGCGTTTAGTATCTCTAATGCTATTTATATAGCTCAACAAATCACACTTGGAAAATGGAATTTTTCTTTAGGATGGAATGTAAGAGCAGGTTTACCTTTTGATGAAATAATTGCAGGAGATCCTGATGAACAAGAGTTTATTAGAGATGAAATTGGAGAGAGAAATGGTAAGTTTTTACCTGTATATCATCGTTTAGATGCTTCGGCTACGTATGATTTCTTTTGGGATAAGAAACAAAAAATAAAGTCAAGAATAGGAATTTCTTTCATTAATTTATATGATAGAAGAAACATTTTGAGAAGAACATTCGAAAAGTCAAAAGATACGTTTATAGATGGTTATGATACTGTAGATACCTTTTCTTTAGGTTTTACTCCGAACGTAGTTTTTAGAGTTCAGTTTTAGTTATAAAATTGCTAATAATTTTTTTTGGAACAATAATTGTCATTCTTTTTTTATAAGTTTGAAAGTATGAGAAAGACGATATTTTTTTTAGCACTTCTATTGATAGTTAGTAAAGTTTTTTCACAAGAAACTATAGCTACTACTCCAGCCTTTAAAGGAGGAGAATGGTTACAATATAGAATGAGTTATAGTGGTTTTTTAAAAGCAGGTACAGCAACATTATCTTTACAAGAAACTCAGCTAAAGGGAAAAAAGGTACTTCACGCAACAGGAGAAGGAACAACTTCAACAGTTGTAGGTTGGTTTTTTAAAGTAGAAGATAAATACGAAAGTTATTTTACTGCTCCAGAAGTGAAACCTTACTTATTTAAAAGAAAAATAAATGAAGGAGGTTATAAAAAAGATAAACAAATTACTTTCGATCATAATAAGAACACTGCACGTGTTCAAGATTTTCTTAAGAAAAAAGATAGCGTTTTTTCAGTAAAAGGTCCACAAGACATGATCTCAACTTTTTACTTTTTAAGAAGTCATGATACAAAAAATCTTAAAGCAGGTGATGAAATTGATGTCTCTATGTTTTTTGATGAAAAAGCTTACCCTTTTAAATTACATTGTTTAGGATTTGAAACTATAAAAACTAAATTTGGTAAGCTAAGAACACAAAAATTCAGACCTTTAGTTCAAGCTGGAAGAGTTTTTAAAGCAGAAGAAAGTGTTACAATCTGGATTACTGCAGACGACAATAAAATTCCAATTAAAATGAAAGCTTCTTTGGCTGTTGGTTCACTTAGAGCAGAATTAGAGGCTTATAAAGGTTTAGCTAATCCGTTTGAGGTTGTTTACGACTAAATCGTTTTAGTTGTTTACATTGTGTTAAAGTAACCTTAGCGAAAGCAATTATTTGTACATTTGTTTCTTCAGAGGAGCAAAAAAACAAAGAGGTGAAGGTTAGTTACTATTCGTGTATTTTTTTATTCATTATTATTTCATCAGTTTCTTGTAAACAAGAAAAAGTAGAAGAAACACCTGAGGAGGTTATAGAAGTTAAAGAGCCTGAACCAGTTATTGAATATGGTTTTAATATCGATAACTATACAGTAATTAATGACACGATTAAAAGTGGTGAAAGTTTCGGAATTATCTTAGATCGCCATCATGTTTTTTATCCAAAAATTAATGCGATTTCAACTAAAATCAAAGATACTTTCGATGTTAGAAAAGTAAGAGCCGGAAAACCTTATACTATTCTAGCGTCAAAAGATACAACTCAAACAGCTCAAGTTTTTATTTATAAACATAATAGAATAGAATCTACTGTAATCAATTTTAAAGATTCTATTATAGAAGCATACACCTACAAAGAACCCGTAAAAATTATTGAAAGAGAAGTTTCTGGAAAAATTATAGATAATTTTTCTCAAGCCTTAGATACATTAGGTTACGGAGCTACTTTAGCAAATGAAGTAGCTGATATTTATTCTTGGACTGTAGATTTTTATAGACTTCAAAAAGATGATACATTCAAATTAATTTTTGAACAGAAATTTATTAACGATACTGTTCCTGTTGGATATGGAAAAATTAAAGCAGCAGTATTTAATCATAAAGGAACCGATTTATACGCCTATCGTTATGTAGCCGATTCTATTAAGGGAGATGTGGATTATTATGATGATGAAGCAGGATTGTTAAGAAGACAGTTTTTAAAATCACCAATAAAATTTCAATATCGAATTTCTTCAAGATATAATTTAAGAAGACGTATAGCTTTATACGGAAATAAAGTTAGACCTCACCGAGGTACAGATTTTGCTGCCGCTTATGGAACTCCAATTATGACTACGGCAAGTGGAACTGTAGTAGAATCTGCACGAAGAGGAGGAAACGGAAATTATGTAAAAGTAAAGCATAATAGTACTTATTCTACTCAATATTTACATATGAAAAGACGTAAAGTTCGTGTTGGTGAATATGTAAAACAAGGAGATGTTATAGGTTGGGTTGGAATGACTGGAAATACAAGTGGACCACATGTATGCTATCGATTCTGGAAGAATGGAAAACAAGTAGATCCTTTCAGACAAAAACTTCCTACAGCTAAACCAATGGTAGATAGCCTTAAACCAAAATATTTCGAGTTTATAAGCCCGTTAAAAGAACAACTAAATAAAATTCCTTTACCTGTTATTGAAGATGTTTTAGAAACAGAAGAATTAGAAAAAACAGAAGAGGATAAAACCATCGCTAAAAATTAATCAATCCATGGCTCTGAAAAACTATAATCCAACTCAAACTGAAACTTGGAAAAAATTAACAGATCATTTTGAAGCATCTAAAAACTTAAACTTAAAAGAATTGTTTAGGACAGATGAGAGTAGAAAAGAAAATTTCTCTGTTACAGTTGATGATTTAGAAGTTGATTTTTCAAAAAATAGAATTACTAGAGAAACTTTAGATTTATTAGTTGAATTAGCTAATGAGGTAGAGTTAAAAGATGCAATTGAGAAATATTTTACAGGAGAAACGATAAATGTTACTGAAGGTAGAGCTGTATTACATACGACACTAAGAAGTACTTCTGAAGAGCCAGTTTTAGTCGACGGAAAAGATATCAAACCAAAAGTTCAAACCGCACTAAGAAAAATTAGAGCTTTTAGTAATAAAGTAATTTCTGGAAAATGGAAAGGGTATTCTGGAAAGTCTATTACTGATGTTGTAAATATTGGTATCGGAGGATCAGATTTAGGTCCAGATATGATTGTTGAAGGACTAAAGTTTTATAAGAATAAGTTAAATACACATTTTGTTTCTAATGTAGATGGAGATCACGTTTCAGAAGTGTTAAAGAATTTAAATCCTGAAACAACACTTTTTGTAATTGTTTCAAAAACATTTACAACTCAAGAAACAATTAGTAATGCAAATACAATTAAAAATTGGTTTTTAAAATCAGGATCAATTTTCGATGTAGCAAAACATTTTGTAGCTGTTTCTACAAACTTAGATGCAGTTTATGATTTTGGTATTGATAAAAATAATGTTTTTCCAATGTGGAATTGGGTTGGAGGAAGATTCTCTTTATGGTCTGCAGTAGGTTTATCAATAAGCTTAGCTGTAGGATTTGATAATTTTAGAGAATTATTAAACGGAGCAGAAGAAATGGATATCCATTTCAGAACTACCGAGTTTGATGAAAATATACCTGTGATTTTAGCTTTATTAAGCGTTTGGTATAATAATTTCTATGGAGCAGAAACAGAAGCAATTCTACCATACACACAATACTTATCAAAACTTCCAGATTATCTTCAGCAAGCTGTTATGGAAAGTAACGGAAAAGGAGTTGATAGAGACGGGAATGAAATCACTTATCAAACAGGAACAATTGTTTGGGGTAGTACAGGTACAAACATGCAACATGCATTTATGCAGTTAGTTCATCAAGGTACAAAGTTAATACCAACAGATTTTATAGGATTTAAAGAATCGTTACACGGTTTAAAAGATCATCACAATAAATTAATGGCAAACTACAATGCCCAAATGGAAGCACTAGCTTTTGGTAAAACAAAAGAAGAAGTTCATTTAGAATTAAAAGCTTCTGGAGAAATGGAAAAAATTAATTCTTTATTACCTTATAAAGTATTTTCTGGGAACAGACCGAGTAACGGAATCTTATTTGATAAATTAACACCTAAATCTTTAGGAAAATTAGTTTCATTATATGAGCATAAGATTTTTGTACAGGGAATTGTTTGGAATATATACTCTTACGACCAATTTGGTGTCGAATTAGGGAAAGAATTAGCTAAAAAATTCCTAAAAAAATAGTCCTAGAAATTAAAATTAACGGAATATTCTTAAAGGATCGTTAAAAAAGTTAACATTTATTTAATATTGGAAATATTAAAAAGAGTGAATTTTGCTTCGTTTTAATTACATTATATAAAGGACAATGAAAAATTTCAAAAATTTACTACTAGTATCTTTACTGTTTGTTGTAACAACAGTTTTAGGTCAAGGGGTAACTTCGTCTTCTGCTTCAGGTAAGATTACTGATAACACAGGAGAACCGTTACCAGGTGCAAATGTACTTTTAGTGCATACACCTTCAGGAACTAAGTATGGTGCTTCTACAGATCTTGATGGATTCTTTAGAATTTCTAACATGAGAACAGGTGGACCATATAAGTTAACTATTTCTTTTGTTGGTTTCCAAACAATAGAGAATAGTGGGATTTACTTAACATTAGGTCAATCTAAAAAATTCAATTTATCTCTTAGAGAAGATTCAAACCAACTTGAAGAAGTTGTAATTAACGCTCAAAGAGATGGATTAATTGATGGTAATAAAACAGGTTCTGAAACTACTATCGGAAAAAGAGAAATCGCTACGTTAGCATCTGCTTCACGTTCTGTTGCAGATTTCGTAAGATTAACTCCTCAAACTCAAATTAGTGAAGGAGATGATGGATTCTCAATTTCTATTAGTGGACAAAATAACAGATATAACTCTATCTATATTGATGGAGCTGTAAATAACGATGTATTCGGTTTAGCTGGTTCAGGAACAAATGGAGGACAAACAGGAGTAAGTCCTTTCTCTATTGATGCTATTGAGCAGTTTCAAGTAAACATCGCTCCATTCGATGTAAGACAATCAGGTTTTACAGGAGGTGCAATTAACGCAATTACAAGATCAGGAACTAACAAATTCGAAGGATCTGCTTATTTCTTTACAAGAAACGAAGATTTAGCAGGTAAAACTCCAGTAGATTTAGTTGGTTCTAATGGTAGACAAAAATTAGGTGAGTTTACTGCTAATACTTATGGTGTAAGAATCGGAGGTCCAGTAATCGAAGATAAATTATTCTTCTTCGTAAACTACGAAAGACAAGATGATGAATTACCACAACCATTCGCAATTGAAAATTATGACGGTGATTCTGATGCTGCTGATATCACAAGATTAAGAGATCACGTATTAAATACTTACGGATATGATATCGGAAGTTTCGAAAATGCATTAAGAACTTTACAGAGTGATAAGATTACTGCTAAAATCGACTGGAATATCAACGATAGAAACAAGCTTTTATTAAAGCACACTTACGTAAGTGCTGAAAACTTAGAAACTAGAAGTTCTGGTTCTAGAGATTTAGGTTTCTCTAATGGTTCTGAATTCTTCATCAGTAATACAAACTCTTCTTCATTAGAGTGGAATTACCAAGGAGATAAAATTGCAAATAGCTTATTAGTTGGTTACACTAGAGTAAGAGATGATAGATCACCATCTGGTAATCCATTCCCAACTGTAGTAATCGGAGATGGAATCAATACTTTTGGTTTTGATGGTATCCAGTTTGGAGCTGAGCGTTTTTCTACAGCGAACTTATTAAATACTGATGTATTAACAGTAACAAACAACTTTAACATTTACTACGGTAAACACACTGTTACTTTAGGTACTCACAACGAATTTACAGATGTAAAGAACTTATTCTTTGCTTCTAACTACGGAACATACGTATACGAGTCTGTTGATGATTTCATCAACAATACAAACTTAGTTGACTACGAAAGAAACTACTCATTAATTTCTAATAGTGTTGGTGATAATTCTACTGGTGCTGCTGAATTTGGAACTAAGCAATTTGGTTTCTATGTTCAAGATGAAGTTGATTTCACAGATAACTTAAAAATTACTGCAGGTTTACGTTTTGATATTCCAGTATGGGAAGACGGTGCTGTAAACAACGATTTTAATACAAGAACTGTTGCTTTATTACAAGCTGCAGGTAAAGATTTACAAGGAGCAAGAGTTGGTCAAGGAGTTAATTCTAGATTATACATTTCTCCAAGATTAGGATTTAACTGGGATGTAGATGGAAAAGCTACTACTCAAATTCGTGGAGGTATGGGTATCTTCGTATCTAGATTACCATTAGTATGGCCAGGAGGTACATATAACAACAATGGTGTTACTCAAGGAAACTTCGAGGATGCAACAGGTTTAACATTTAACCCAGATATCAATACACAGCCAATCGGTGTTGCTCCAGGTTCAGGATTCACAGGAGGAAATGTAGATTTATTTACTCCAGATTTCCAATTACCACAAGTAGTGAAATATAACATTGCTGTTGATAGAAAGTTACCAGCTGGTTTCTCTGTATCTGCTGACTTTGTTTACAACGATAATTTATCTGCAATTTTCTACGAAAACTTAAACATTCCTGATGCAGTAGGAACGTTAGTAGGAGCTGATAACAGACCTTTCTATAACAGAAGAGGTTCTATCGATAATACTTATGGAAGAATTATTTTAGCTTCTAACACAGATGTTGGTAGCTCTTGGAATACATCTTTCACAGCTAGAAATACATTCAAGAGTTCTTTAATTGATGTTTATTCTTCTGCTACTTATTCTTATGGTTCTTCTACTAGTATCTTTGATGGTACTTCATCTCAGAACAGTTCTCAATGGAGGGGTATTGTTACTGTAAATGGTAAAAATGGTAACCCTCAATTAGGTAGATCTGGTTTCGATCAAGGAAGTAGAATTTTTGCTAATGTAAGTGCAGATTTCAAATGGAACGAAAACTTAAAGACTACTATTGGTTTATTCTATAATGGTCAAGAAGGAAGACCTTTCTCTTATGTATACGGAGGACGTGATTTATTAAATGACGATTCAAGAGATAACGCATTAATTTATGTACCAGCTAGTGCTTCTGAAATTAACTTAGTTGATTTCGTAGATAATGGTACTACTGTAACTGCTGCTGAACAGTGGGATGCTTTAAACGCTTATATCGAAAATGATGATTACTTAAGAACTAGAAGAGGTACTTACGCTGAAAGAAACGGAGATAGAGCTAGATTCTCTCACGTAGTAGATTTAAAATTCTTACAAGATTTCACAGTTAATGCATTTGGTCAAAAGCATACATTACAATTAAGTGCAGATATCTTTAACTTCACAAACTTATTAAATAAGAACTGGGGTAAAACATATTTTGCTAGTGATGTTAGTTTAATCGAAGTTGAAGGTGGTGGAGGAACTGCTAACCCAGAATTCACTTTCGATCCAAATAGAACTATTACTATCGATCAAATCGATGATAGAGGAATCCAATCTTCTAGATGGCAAGCACAAATCGGTCTTAGATATATCTTTAACTAAGATATTCACCATATTTTTTAAAACCACCTCATTTGAGGTGGTTTTTTTATGCATAAAATTCAGTACTTTTACACTATAAATAAACTAACTAATTATGATGAAAACAGTTCACTCTTATTGGGCTTACATTGCATTAGCTGTATTAATTTATGCTGTTGTAAATGCAGTAATGGGATTAGTACAGAAAAAAGAATTTACACATAAAGATTTCCGCTTAGGTTTATTCACATTAATTACCACTCATATTCAATTATTAATAGGTTTAGGATGGTATTTTATGTCTCCTTGGTACAAATCAATGAAAGCTAATGGTGTAGATGCTACAAATAGATTGTTAGCAATAGAGCATCCAGTAATGATGATTATAGCAATTACATTAATAACAATGGGTTGGTCTAAACACAAAAAGCAAGTGAAAAGTGAATCAAAATTTAAAACATTTTCAATTTTCTACGGATTAGCATTAGTATTTGTTTTATCGAGAATTCCGTGGTCAAATTGGCTACCATTTTAATACAATTTAATTCCCGCAATTAGCGGGAATCTTATTTTATACCAAATGAAAATAATAAGTTATCTCTTATCTACAATTTTTGCGTTAGTATTCTTTATACTTCTTTTAATTTTTCATCCTATACAATGGATAGGTTAGAAATTAGGTGGACAAAACGGTCATCAAAAAGTAGTAAATATCATGAACTGGTTTTTAGTAAAGTCATTACTTATTTTAGGAGTACCAGTTCGTGTAGAAAACAAACATGAACTACCAAAGAATCAAACGATTATTTTCGTTTCGAATCATCAAAGTATGTTTGATATTTCTCCAATTATTTGGTATTTCAGAAAACATTGCCCAAAATTTGTTTCTAAGAAAGAGTTAGGGAAAGGAATTCCAAGTATTTCCTTCAATTTAAAACATGGTGGAGCTGCATTAATCGATAGAAAAGATAGAAAGCAAGCCATTACAGAAATGATTAACTTTGCAAAAAGAATAAATAAGAACAACTGGTCTGCTGCAATTTTCCCTGAAGGAACTAGAAGTAGAAATGGTAAACCTAAAAGTTTTGCTTCAAACGGACTTAAAATGTTGGCAAAATACAATCCAGATTCTTATGTAGTTCCATTAACAATTAATAATTCTTGGAAGGTGTTTAAGTACGGAAAGTTTCCTTTAGGAATTGGAAGTCCGATAAAAATAATAACACACGAACCAATAAAAATAGACAGTTTACCGTTTGATGATTTATTGGCCAGAGTAGAAGCTGATGTTAAAGGGGCAATTATAGAATAAAAACAACTAAATCAATGTCAATAAATAACATAAGAAAAGAGGTGATGAAAACCTTGGAAAGTAAAATCCATGGTTTTGTAGATGATTTTTTAATCCCCATCGAAAAAATCTGGCAACCAACAGATTTCTTGCCAGATTCTCAAAGTGACAACTTCTTAGAAGAAGTAAAAGAAATTCGTGAGATCTCTAAAGAACTAAATGATGATTTTTGGGTGGTTTTAGTAGGAGATACTATTACTGAAGAAGCTTTACCTACTTACGAATCTTGGTTAATGGATTTAGATGGTGTAAAACAAGATCCAGATAATGGTTGGGCTAAATGGGTAAGAGCTTGGACTGCAGAAGAAAATCGTCACGGTGATGTTTTAAATAAATACTTATACCTTTCTGGAAGAGTTAACATGCGTGAAGTAGAAATTTCTACTCAGCATTTAATTGCTGATGGTTTCGATATTGGTACTTCTACAGATCCATATAAGAATTTCGTATATACAAGTTTTCAAGAATTAGCAACGTATGTATCACACAATAATGTAGCTAAAATTGCTCGTAAGAAAGGTCATAAATTATTGGCTAGAATGTCTAAAATTATTGCGGGTGACGAAATGAGACATCATAAAGCTTATACAGCATTTGTAAAAGAGATTTTTGCCATAGATCCTAGTGAAATGATGTTGGCTTTTGAAAAAATGATGAGACATAAAATTGTGATGCCAGCAATGCACTTACGCGAATCTTTTAATGAAAAAGGAACTCTTTTTGATGATTTTTCAACTGTAGCACAACGTATAGGAGTTTATACAGGTTTCGATTATGTAGATATTCTTAGAAAATTAAATACAGCCTGGGAGATTGATAAAATTACAGGCTTAACTGCAGAAGCTGAAAAGGCAAGAGATTATTTAATGAAGTTGCCAGACAGAATGTACCGTATTACAGAAAGAATTGTAATTCCGGAAACAGATTTTAAATTTAAATGGATGATACCAGCATAAACGAAAAAGCAACCAATTTGGTTGCTTTTTTTATTGTTAAAATGGATCAATTTAAACCAATCAATCGTAAATTATTTTCATCGATATGTTTAAATGTTCCAGATACATTATTTTCAGTTTGTAGTTTGTTTTCTAATTCCTGACATAAATTTCCACAGTCAATTGTAATTGAATCTAAAATTAAAAAGTTAGAAGAAGAATTTACAAAATTATCTCCCTCAAGTTTTAATGTTAAGTCAAAAGAAACATCTTCACTTACTTTCTCTTTAGAAAGTATTTCTTGTAATGAATATTTAAAAGAACTAGCGTCTTGAAGAGGATTTTGAATTGTTTCTTTTTTTACAGATAATGCATAAATATAACCTGGTTCATAAGTGAATCCTTCAATAGAAGAATAGAAGTTATGCCAAGTATCAGTATTTAAAATAGCTCCTTCTTGAATTAAAAGTGTAAACTGAGGAGATAAGCCTAAAGCGGTATTTTTGTAATGATTTACGCGAATATCAACAATTTCATTTTGATTTTCTTCTTCACAAGAAATCAATACTCCAATAAAAGTTAATAAGAGAATTAGTTTTTTCATTTCAGAATCTTTTTAATTTATACTAGTTAGATAAAGAATACTCGATTTGGTTGCTTTAGAATATAACTTAATTTCAAATTAATTATTTCGAAAGCTCATCTAACCTCTCTTTTTCCCTCTGTGTAAGATTCTGATAACCTTTTTGATTTATTTTATCTAGAATAGAATCAATTTCTTCTTGTTTTGCAACCTTTATCTCATTGAATTTATCATCTATAGTAACGTTTTTTGGTGCGTCTTTAAATGGATCATTCAATAAAAGAATATGGGGTTTAATAATAAGTAAAAACAGGAATATAGATGTTGGAATTAATGCTAGCGCAATAGTTAAAAAATTAGTGTTAATAACTTCTGGTTTAATAGCAATAGCGGTTAATAAACCTATGATTGCACCACCTAAATGAGCTTCGTGTCCAATATTATCTTTTTTACTTGTAATTCCGTAAATAGAGTATAAAACGTATCCTATAGCATATAACCAAGCAGGAAATTCAAAAGGAAGAATGATAAAACCGATTTCCATATCAGGAGATAATCCAATAGCAGCAAAAACGATTCCACTAACAGCTCCAGAAGCACCAACAGCTCTATAATCAGAATGATTTTTATGAATGTATAAAGCAAACAGATTTCCACCGATTAAACTGATGAGATAAATTAGAAAGAAAAGAAATGTACCAATAGAGTCCTCTAAATTAGATCCGAAAAGATATAAGGTAATCATATTAAAGGCAAAGTGTTTCCAATCTACATGAAGAAAACCTGATGAAATTAGTCGGATATATTCTTTGTTGATGAATACTTTATCAACATGAAATAAAAACTTGTCTTGAAAAGTAAATTCCTTTAAACCTTTGTTAGTAATAAAAGCTGTTACACCGATAAGAAGTAAAGTGAACAGTTGTACCTTTTCCATATAAATATTGAATAATTTTTTAACTCGTTAGTAAAAATAGGAATAAAAACGATTCATTTAAAGTTGAAAAGAAATTCCAGATTCAATACCAAAACTATTATGTCCTTTATTAGGAGAAGCAAAATTTAAATTAGAATTGTGTCGCAAAGTAAATCGAAAATCAAATAGTATTCTTTTTTGTTTCCATGAAAATCCTAAACCTAAAATATCAGAAAAAGCAAATCCTCTTCGTAAACGTTCTGTGTCTTCATTAGAAATCATAGGGCCTACACTACCAAGTAAATAAGAACTGAAATTTGAAAAGACATTATAGCGAACTAAAATTCCAATGTTTAAAGCATATTCTTCAAAAGCTCTCCTTTTGGTAAATTTTTCTCGTAACTCTAAATAGTTTTCTGTGGTTGGTAAAACGAATTGCTCGTTTAATAATTGATGATTGGCAAAGTATACACTTGGCTCTATTAAAAGCTCAAAATTGAAATTATCTTTAAGTGTTAATGGATAATTGATTTGAACTTTTAAATATTGATTATCATAACTATAATCTGGATCATTTAACGGAAAACTATTCTGCGTAGCTCTACCATAATTTAAACCCAAGTAAATTTTACGCTCTTGAGAAAAAAGTGTTATAATCGTTAGATTGAATAAAAAAAATAAGAAAATAGATTTTTTCATTTATAGCAAACTAAATTTATCTCGGTCTTTTAAAAAGCCAAGCTTTTCTCGAATAGTTTCTTGTTCATTTTTTTTAAGTTTCAATGTAATTGTATTTTCTAGCTCATTATTTTCATCAGACAAACAATTCCCTAAGCAATCGTACACAGCAGAATGACCAACGTATTCATAATCATTTCCATCTAAGCCAATTCTGTTTACACCAATAGTAAAACTCATGTTTTCAATTGCTCTAGCTTTTAATAAAGCATCCCAAGCGTTAATACGTTTTTTAGGCCAACTTGCTGTATATAAAAGTAAATCATAATCTTCTACATTTCTAGCCCAAACAGGAAAACGTAAATCGTAACAAATAAGCGGACAAATTTTCCATCCTTTATATTCTACAATTAACTTTTGAGTTCCTGAAGTATACGTTTCGTGTTCTTTAGCTAAAGTAAACGTATGTTTTTTATCATAATACTGAATTTCACCTGACGGAAAAACAAACAACAAACGATTAAAAAAGGCATCATTTTCTTCAATAATAATACTTCCAAGTATAGCAGCATTTTTTGCTACGGCTGTTTTTTGCATCCATTGTACAGAAATATCATCCATTTTTTCAGCTAAATTACTAGCATTCATAGAAAAACCGGTGGTAAACATTTCTGGTAACACAATAAGATCTACAGCGTCAGAAATATGATTTATTTTCTTTGTGAAGTTTTCTAAATTTTTAGTCGGGTTTTCCCAAACTAAATCAGATTGCAATAAAGAAACAGATAGTGTATTCATTTTTATTCAGTTGAAATCAAAAATAACATAATTATCGTATTTTAGAAATCTATCCAGTTATCATGTTATCTCTGTATTCTTAAGAATAACATTATTGACTTAACTTTGTATTCTCAATTTAAAGATTCAAACAGAAATAAAATAAATGCAAACATTTATTCAGGAAACAATTCAAGACATCTTAAAAACGACACAATCTTTTCAAGATGTAACTTTTGTATTGCCATCGAATCGTGCTGGAGTTTTTGTAAAGCAAGCACTAAAAGATGCGCAAGTAAAAGGTTTTTTTCCTGAAATATTCAACATTGAAGAGTTTACGGAAGAGGTCTCTGGAATTCGTAAAGTAGATTCAATTCAGTTATTGTTTTATTTCTATCAGATTTATAAAAAAGTTGAAGAGAAACCAGATACGTTTGATGTTTTTGCTTCTTGGGCATTTACAGTGTTACAAGATTTTAATGAGATCGATCAGCATTTAGTAAATACGAAAGAAGTGTTCGTATATATTCGAGATGTAGAACGTTTAAAAAAATGGTCGGTAAAAGGTACTTTTCAAGAAACGGAATTAATAAAAGATCACTTTGCGTTTACTGAAAAATTAAACGAATATTATAATTTTTTCTATGAATATCTGATTGAAAATAAAATCGGATATCAAGGATGTTTGTACAGAGAAGCGACTGAAAAACTAGAAGGATTTTTACAACAATCTGGAGATAGAAAGTTCTTTTTTATTGGATTTAACGCTTTAAACAAAGCAGAAGAATTCATGATAAAACAAATGTTGTTGGAAGGAAATACTGAAGTGTATTGGGATATTGATGAAACGTTTTTGTATTCAAATCATCAAGCAGGTGCATTTATCAGAAAATATAAAACCAGGTGGAAATATTATCAAACAAATGAAATAAAAACGATAGGAAATTGGTTTTCGCAACCGAAGAATATCGAATTAATCGGAGCCTCTAAAAATGTAACGCAAATGAAGTATGCCGGAGAATTATTATCGCAATTCTCTAGTCATGAAAATACAGCTTTAGTTTTAGCCGAAGAATCACAATTGCCAATTACCTTAAACTCGTTACCGCAGAATTTAAATTCAGTGAATATTACGATGGGATATCCGTTAAAAGATATGCCTTCAACAAGTTTGTTTTTGTCGTTGTTTCAACTGTTCATTACACAAGAAAGACTTCAGAAAAAAGATGCGCAACAATTTTATTACAAAGAAGTAGTAAAACTGTTAAAAGAACCTTTTGTTTATAAAATACTAACTACAGAAATCGAAGTTGTTTCCGAGCAAATTATAGGTGCAATTTTTACTGAAAATCGAACTTTTGTTTCTAAAACTTACATTGAAAGTTTTCTTAAAAATATAGACGAAACAAAACGAGATTTGATTTCCGATTTATTTTCAGAGTTTAAAACAGTAGATGCTTTTTTACAAAGAATAGTTCGATTTATAGATCATTTAAAAGACAAAGTAGAAGGATTAGAAAAAGAGTTTTTATTTCGATACTATACAGCTTTTAATCAGTTACAAAACTTACAATTAGAATTTGGTTATTTTTCTGATTTAAAAGTTTTATATCAATTTTTTAAACAGCTTATTTCTTCTGAAAGTTTATCTTTCCAAGGAGAACCTTTACAAGGTTTACAGTTGATGGGGATGTTAGAAACACGTTTGTTAGATTTTAAAAATGTAATTATTACTTCGGTGAATGAAGGTGTTTTTCCAGCATCTAGTAAACAAACGTCATTTATTCCTTTTGATGCAAAAGTGCATTACGGTTTGCCTAGTTATACAGAAAAAGATGCCATTTTCTCGTATCACTTTTTCAGACTGATTCAGAGAGCAGAAAATATTTATCTGATTTATAATACAGAAAGTGATTCGTATGGAGGAGGAGAGAAGAGTCGTTTTTTAACACAATTAGAGTTATTAAAAGATAATGTAAAACACACATTTATAAGTCCGAAAGTAACGCAACAAACCACAGAACAATTAGAAGTTCATAAAAATGAAGCGATTCTTGAACGATTAAAAGAATTGGCAACTAAAGGAATTTCTCCTTCTGCTTTAACCAATTATTTGTATAATCCAGTTGCTTTTTATCAGCAAAAAGTTTTAAAAATCAGAGAGTTTGACGATATAGAAGAAGAAGTTGCATTTAATACTTTAGGAACTGTTGTTCACGAAACGTTACGTGTTTTATACGAACCTTTTGTTGGAAAGTTTATCGTGAAAAATGATGTGTCTGTGATGAAGAAGAAAGTTTCTGAATTGGTAGAACATTTCTTCGCAGAATATTTTAAAAACGGAGATATTACTACTGGTAAAAATAGATTGATTTTTGAAGTTGCTGTTCGTTTTGTGCAAAACTTTTTAGATCAAGAAATCACATTACTTTCTGATACAAATAATGCCTTAAAAATTGTTGAAGTAGAAAAAGATTATGAAGCGTTTTTTAATGTAGATGGAATCGATTATCCGATTAAAATACACGGACAAGTAGATCGTGTGGATCAACTCAATGGAGTAACTCGTATTATTGATTATAAAACTGGTGTTGTAAATGCTTCAGATTTAAAAATTTCTGACATAACAGCCGTTATAGATTTTAAATATAGTAAAGCCATTCAAGTATTGTTGTATGCGTTTATGTATACACAAAATAATCCTACAGCTGAACTTCAAATAGAAGCTGGAATCATTTCTTTTAAAAGATTGAAATCTGGATTTATGAAGTTAAACTTCTCTGAAAAGTATCGTGGACAAGACAATAATGTTTCTTTAGATAGAATAGATTCGTTTATCGATCAAGTTAAAAAGTTAATTCAAGAGATTTACAATCCAGAAATATCATTTTTAGAACCTTCTGAACTTCCTTTTTAAGTACTTAACAATTTTTTAACATAAATATTTAAGTGCACTTTTTACGAAAAACTAAATTCAAAATTTGTTAAAAAAAAACGGGCAAAAAACTGATAGTCAAAACGAAAATAAAACAGGGTCAATTTTCGCTATAAACCTATGGTTTTTATAGGGTTTATGTGAATTTAAAGAAGCCAAATTTCTTATGTTTTTTTTAAGATTTCTTTAAGACTTTCTGAGCTACTTTTAGTCTCAGAAAAATAGAAAACAGAAACAGAAAGATGAAAACTAATTTACAACCACTATTACAATTTTTGCTACTCTGCATGAGTACTAATTTTGCATTTTCTCAAAACACAGTAGTGCCAGATGATAACTTCGAAAGAGCTTTAATTGCTCTTGGTTTAGATTCTGGAGATTTAGATAATGTAGTGCCTACAGCAAACATTAATCGAGTAGAAAATTTAGATATATCGTTTAGAGATATTAAAGATTTAACCGGTATCGAAGGTTTTACTGCATTAAAAAAACTTGAAGCTCAAGGGAATGATATTGAGACTATTAATTTAGCTTCAAATATAAGTTTAGAAACTTTAAACCTTGAAGGAAATTCATTAGAAGAATTAGCATTATCTAATAATGTTCTTTTAAGAGAAGTTAATGCAGCTAAAAATAAACTGAATCTTTTGGAAGTATCGAGAAGCATTCTTCTTGAAAGTTTAAAAGCTTCAGATAACCAGCTAACAGTTATTGATGTTACTAAAAATAGTCAGCTAAAAACACTGGAAATTAACAACAATCAAATAACGACAATAGATGTAGGCAGAAATACAATCTTAGAAGTGTTCAACGCTACTAAAAATTCATTTACAACTGTCGATTTAACAAATAATCGCTTATTAAAAGAAATAAGTATTGGAGATAATGATCTTACAACGATAGGGTTACGTAATAATTTTCAGTTAGAGAAATTGTATTTGAAAAACAATAAACTAACAGAATTAGATATATCTGGAAGTCCCCTTTTAATTAATCTGGATGTTAGTAATAACGAACTAAATGCATTAAGCATACTATTACAATCTAATTTAGAATCGTTGTATGCAAACGAAAATAATATTGAAGCGATAACCTTATCAACAAACACTAAATTAAGAGTAATTAGTATTGCTTATAATAAGTTGAAAGAAGTTAATTTAAATAGTAATAGAGATTTAGAAATACTTACTATCGATGGAAACTTACTTACTGATCTTGCTTTAAACCGAAATAGAGAATTATATTTTGTAAGTGCAGATGATAATAAGCTGTTAGATTTAAACTTAAGAAACGGAAATAATACTAACTTCTTAACTGGTGCTGCAGGTTCTAGTTTTAAAAATAATCCAGCTCTAACTTGTATCGAGGTTGATGATGAAGATTATAGTAATGCAAACTGGACAGATTTTAAAGATGATATTGCTAGTTATAATAGATTTTGTAGTAGCAGTGTTGCTGTCATTAGAGATGAAAATTTTGAACAAGCATTAATTGATTTAAACATAGATGCTGGTGATATAAATGGAACTGTTTTAATTCGAAATATCGAAAATGTAGAGTTTCTTGATGTATCAAATAAAGGAATCGAAGATTTAAGAGGTATTGAAGGTTTTAAAGTTTTAAAAGAATTAAAAGCTCAAAATAATAAGCTAGAACTTTTGTCTTTAACAGGAAATAGAGATTTAAGAAAATTAGAAGTGTTTAATAATGAAATTGCTAATATTTTCTTAGGAAACGAATTAGAAGAAATAAATGTTAGTAATAATAAAATAAGGATTTTAGATCTATCTAGAAATGACAAATTACAGATATTAAATGCTTCTAATAATGAAATAGATTTTCTTGCTGTTAACGATAATTTAGAATATTTAGATGCATCAAATAATAGTCTTGAAAATCTAGATTTATCGAATAGTAAAATTAAAGAAGCAAAACTTCAAGATAATGAAATGCTTACAATAGGTTTAAATAACAATACCGATTTAACGTACTTAAATCTAAATAATAATAAGTTGAGAATCATTAACACAAAAGATGCAGTAGCATTAAAAGAATTATACCTTAATTCAAATGAATTACTAACTATAGATGTTTCTTTAAACACAGGATTAGAGGTTTTAGATGTGTCTAATAACGAATTAATCATCCTTGATTTATCTGAAAATTCTGAGCTTTATAGTGTATATATAAATGATAATAAGCTGGTTTCTGTAGATTTAAAAAATGGAGGAAACACTAAAATCGATACGACGTTATCAGATTTCACTTCAAATCCAGAGTTGACTTGTATTCAGGTGGATAACAAAACTATGAGTGATAACGATTGGAGAATAATTAAAGATAATACTGCTACGTACAATGAAAATTGTAGAGCGACTGCCTCTAATGAAGATAATGAATTTGTTTTAACAAATACTGAAATAGCTCCAAACCCTGTTCAGCAAACATTAAATATAAAGTCAGATAAAGAGATTAAATCGTTAACAGTTTATAATTTACAAGGAGCTAAAATATTAAGAGCTAAAAACACAAAAACGTGTAACGTTAGTCAATTATCTAATGGTTTATATGTGTTAAAGATAGAAACAGATAAAGGAGAAATAGGAATTAAACGTTTTGTGAAAAAATAAGACTTACAAATTTTTTTAAGATATATAATTAATGTCTTTTTGAGGTTTGTAAAAGATCCTCAGAGAGACATTTTTTAGTTAAAGAACAGTCTTTTTTAACATAATTGATTGTACAATATTTATTGAGTTTTCATATTTTAGATATGAATTAAGTCATAAAGAAAAAGACTTAATTATGAAGTTGCTAGAGATAAAAATTTGCTATGTATTATTCTCTTTTTTAGCTGAAAACGATTCGTTTTAAAGTGTTTCTAGGATTAATAACGTAATAGGCCTTTATCAATACAACTTCACTCATTTATTAACCAATAAATATTAAAAATCATGTTAAAAAACAATTTCAAAAACTGGAAAACACTAAGTAAAAAAGAGCAAAAAACAATTAACGGAGGCGGTCAATCTTGTGCGAGTACGCATCACTGTATAGCAACACATGAATCTGAAGGATGCGAAGACGTTTTCTGTATTAACAACAGATGTGTTTTTGTGCCAATTTCATGTATCTAACATATAGTTTCAAAATGAACTTTAGATGACTTCTAAAGTTCATTTTATTTTCTTTCCAATAAACAAACCAGTGATAAAAATTAATACTCCCAAAAGCGGTAATTTCCAATGAAAAGGAGTATTGTCGACTAATTCAATAGTGTTTGGGAATTTTTTATTCAATAAGTAAAAGTCTTTATTCGGCTGATTTTTTTCTCCATTTTTAGATTTTAAGTTATAATAAAACTCTTTAGTCCTAAAGCAACCAGATGTATAAAGAACTTTTTTACCATTAAGTTCAAAAGGCTCTTTTGAAGTTCTTGCATAAACTAAATATGAATTTACACTTATATTAAATTTAAAAGAACAATTTCCAGCTTCTTGATAAATCTCAATATACTTTTTGTTAGATCCCTTCCATTTCTTTTCTACTTCAAATTTTGCATACCAAAATCGAGTTGTTTTTACTTTTTGATCAGTTTCTTCGAACTCATAATCATATGTTTTTGTGTCAATCTCTTTAATTTCAATCAACCGTCCAATAAATATCTCATCAGCCTTTTTTACTTCGTTTTCAAATGTTTTACCATTACAAAGACAGGCGTTAGAAATAAAATATGTCAAAAATAATACTAGAGATGTAATACGTTTTAGCATAGCTTTTTTGATAAAGATTATATATTCATAACAACAACTTTCCACAATTGTTGTCCAGCTTCATAAGTACAAAGATCAGAAAATCCAATAGTTTCATGTGCTTTTAAAGAACGAGAATTATTAGCATCAATTTCTGTAATAATACTTGTAAACTGACCAGAGAAAGTTGCAGCCATTGTATCATACAAACCTCTAAAAATTCCTTTTCCTCTGTATGCTTTATCAACACAAACTTGTCCCATTACAATAAAATTTGGATCAATATCAAATTTACCTATTTCATTAAACATAGGAATCAAAACAGGAATTTCATTTTTAAATGACGTAGACATTGATAGTGCATAACCAACTACATTATCATTGTCTTTTGCTATAATATGCGGATGAAGATCATGCATTTTAGCAAGTATTTCTAAATCATGTTCAACGGTAACAAAACCCTGTGTTTTCTTTTCTTCTTCAGAAAGTTGTTTGGGTAAGTTTCGTTGTTGTAATGCTAAGATTTGTTCAAGTTCAGAAGTGTTAGAAGTTTTTGTAAAAGTGATCATAATTATACAGAAGATTTACAGTAAACGTTTTCGTTATAAATTTAGAGAAATAAGCGTTTTTAATCGTGTTTTTTCTAATTTAGAATAATTATTTTTGTTGGAATCAACAAAAGAGCAAACTTCTAAAAAACATAAAGAATGAAGACAATCAACGATTTTAATTTTGAAGATAAAAAAGCATTAATCCGTGTAGACTTTAATGTGCCATTAAACGACGAATTTCAAGTAACAGATGATACTAGAATTCAGTCAGCTAAATCAACAATTATTAAAATTTTAGAAGACGGAGGAAGTTGTGTGTTAATGTCGCATTTAGGTCGTCCGAAAGGAGTAGATGCAAAGTTTTCTTTAAAGCATATTGTTGATAAAGTAAGTGAAGTAATCGGAGTACAAGTAAAGTTTGTTGAAGATTGCGTAGGAGAAGCAGCTGAAGCTGCTGTTGCTGAATTAAAAAGCGGTGAAATTTTATTGTTAGAGAACTTACGTTTTCATGACGAAGAAAAAGCTGGTGATGTTGTTTTTGCAGAACAATTATCAAAATTAGGAGATGTTTATGTAAACGATGCTTTTGGTACAGCTCATAGAGCGCATGCTTCTACAGCAGTAATCGCTCAGTTTTTCCCAGAGAACAAATGTTTCGGACATTTATTAGCGAAAGAAATTGAAAGTATCGATAAGGTATTAAACAATTCAGAAAAACCTGTATTAGCAGTTTTAGGTGGAGCAAAAGTTTCTTCTAAAATTACTGTAATCGAAAATATTTTAGATAAAGTAGATCACTTAATTATTGGTGGTGGAATGACATTCACATTTGTGAAAGCACAAGGTGGAAAAATTGGAGATTCTATCTGCGAAGATGATAAAATGGATTTAGCTTTAGAAATTCTTGAAAAAGCAAAAGCTAAAAATGTACAAGTTCACATTCCTGTAGATGTAATTGCTGCTAGCGCTTTTGATAATAATGCAGAAACTCAAGTTTCAGACGTAAATGAAATTCCAGATAACTGGCAAGGATTAGATGCTGGTCCGAAATCATTAGAAAATTTTGAAGCTGTAGTAAACCAATGTAAAACGATTTTATGGAACGGACCTTTAGGTGTTTTTGAAATGGAAAGTTTTGCAAAAGGAACAATCGCTTTAGGAAACTTTATCGACAATGCAACTAAAAATGGAGCTTTCTCTTTAGTTGGAGGAGGAGATTCTGTTGCCGCTGTAAAACAATTCGGATTTGCAGATAAAGTGAGTTATGTATCTACTGGAGGTGGAGCAATGTTAGAAAGCTTAGAAGGTAGAGTTTTACCAGGAATCGATGCGATTTTAAATTAATAAGATTTATCAGATTAAAAACCAATTGTGTAATTGGATAAAAATTCTGTCAATTCGAGTGATTTTTTAGAGTAAAAGGAAGAAAAATTATATCGAGAATAAGAATTTTAACTTAGAAACAGTTCTCGAACTGATAATTTAAAATTGTTCAACTCCCTGAAATCACAGCAAGTTAATAATGTAGTAATGCAATAAAATAGTAGAAAATTAGAACACAGTTGCATTAGTAAATTAAATAATTGAGTACATGAAATACACAACATTACCAAATACCGATGTTAAAGTTTCTAAGATTTGTTTAGGAACAATGACTTGGGGAAATCAGAATACAGAAGCAGAAGGATTTGAACAAATGGATTATGCCTTGGAGCAAGGTGTGAATTTTTTTGATACTGCTGAGTTATATTCTGTTCCTGCAACTCCAGAAACTTACGGAGCTACAGAAAAAATCATTGGAAACTGGTTTAAGAAAACAGGAAATAGAGATAAAGTTGTTTTAGCTTCTAAAATAGCTGGAGGTGGAGATTATACAGCACATATTCGATCTGGAGGTTTAACAGGAAAGAATATTATTGAAGCTGTTGAAGGTAGTTTACAACGTTTACAAACAGATTATATCGATTTATATCAGTTACACTGGCCAAATCGTGGAGTAAACTGTTTTGGTGTACGTGATTATCCGTATAAAACTTCAGCAAAAGAAGCCGAAAATCATATTGAAATTTTAGAAACACTTCAAGGTTTAATTAAAGAAGGAAAGATAAAACATGTAGGTTTATCAAACGAAACTCCTTGGGGAACAATGAAGTATTTACAAGCTGCTGAACAACATGATTTACCTAGAATGGTAACCATTCAAAATTCATATTCATTAATTCACAGAGGTTACGAATACGGAATGTCTGAAGTTTCTATACGCGAAGATATCGGACTTTTAGCATATTCTCCTTTAGCGCAGGGAGTACTTTCTGGAAAGTATTTAAACGGAGGAAAGCCAGAAGGGGCGAGAGGAACTTTATTTCCACGTTTTATTGCGCGTTATATGGGAGACGGATCTCAAAATGCAGTACAAGCATATTTAGCAATTGCAGAAAAACACGGCTTAACATTATCTGAGTTGGCTTTAGCGTATATTAATCAGTTACCATTTGTAACGAGTAATATTATTGGAGCTACAAGAATGGATCAATTAAAAGAAAACATTAATTCAATACATGTTGAATTATCTGAAGAAATTCTAAAAGAAGTAGAAGCAGTACACGCAGCAATGCCGAATCCAGCGCCTTA
>ERZ1740052.67-NODE-67-length-33411-cov-7.547458_pt1 | contig 33411 bp, 33 predicted proteins | sample MGYA00581750_ERZ1740052 | MGnify/ENA primary metagenome ERZ1740052 (study PRJEB43018, sample SAMN04849743) | marine metagenome | isolation source: floating plastic debris | place: Pacific Ocean | collected 2008-08-30 | study: EMG produced TPA metagenomics assembly...
TATATAAATATTGGCTGTAAAAACTGTATAGCTAAATCAAATCAAAATCTATATACAAATGTTGGCACTGATAACAGTTTCAACATTGACCAAAGGTCTTCGACCTTCAAGGAAGAGGGAAGAGGGAAGAAGGAAGAAGGGACTACTTCTAACTTCTCATGGGATACATACAAGCCTTGCCGTTTACCGCAAACGAGGGTTGGGAGGAGTCAATCGTTCTTCAACCCCAAAACTTCTTCCTCCTTCCTTCTTCCTCCTTCCTTCGCAGTGACATCACTTGAATGAGAGGTACATGAAATGCTTCGTTTCTTCAAATTCAACACCGTTTTAGCTACAATCGCTTGCACTTGTTTGGTTGGTAACGTACTTGCATCCGAAGTAAATACTTGCTCGAACAACTTACAATCAAACGATATCTGTCCTGTAGCTGTAGATAACAAGAAAGTAACCACTGTAAAAGCTCCTTTAGAAAACCGTTCAACTAAATTATATGTAGAAGTTTTTCAACCAAAGCAAAAGGATGAAACTGTTAAATTAACTCGTTTACAGACCTCTCCTGACTTTGATGCTACTCAGGTAACATTAATGTTGTTAGGAATTGCAGTTGTAACTGCTCTTCTCCAGCTAAATTTACAAGAAACTGATTCCAACTCAACAGAATCGGATTCTTTTAATCAAACTAATTCTCGTTTGCAAAAAAAGCTTTTAACTTTAGTACAGTCACCCGAAACAGCCAAACGTTTGTTTTTAAGCACTCAAAACAAATATCCAGAACGTTCTGCTAATTGGTTATTTGAGAAAACTATTTACGATTTAGAGCGTGATAGACGAGCTTATTAATTCCAGCATAATCTTTTCCCAAATTAAAAGTGAGTTTTTGTCATTTACTTTGCTAATATATTTATTTACTACTTCCGATTCATTGAAATAGCCTAATTGATGCCACAGGTGTGCAAGATAGAGTGCAAATGCTCTGTGGGTGGTGATATCATGTAGATTTTGGTTAATTGCACTAGCAGTTTTGAATGCTTGAGTTATGCTTTGTGGTGGCATTAGGCTGATATAAGGTTTTAGTTTAGCCAGGGTCGTTTTGAGAGTTAAAATTAGCCCTGGTGAGTTGGGAAAGGTTGACGGTATATCTACTTCACCAATGACTTCGATTAATTCTTCCCTGGTTAAAGGTAAGAAGGGAATTTTGGTTAATCGGTTTAATATTGTGCTAGGAAGAGAATCAATGTTGGAAGTTGTTAGTATGAATATGGTTTCGCTTTCTTCTATTACCTTCAATAATGCTTGGAATGCAGCATGAGATGCGGTATCGCAATCGTGAATTATTGCTACTTTTTGATTGCTGATAGTTGGGGATTGGTTTGTCCAAGAGATAATATTGCGTACCTCTTCTATTTTGAGTGTTTTCACAACTTCATATCTATCCGGATGGGCTATACTGCTTCCAAGTATTGAATCGGCAAGCATTCTCGCCATTGTTGATTTACCGATACCTGGTATTCCGTAAAATATCATTGATGGGAGATTGTTTATGTTATGCTTTTATAATTTTTTTGCTATTTGTTGCCCTTTGATTTGGTTGATATTCATTGCTGACAGAGTTTGATTATTGCCTTAACTAAGGTTTGGTGTGATGGGTATTGATTGATGAAAGTTTCGAGAAGGATTAGATACTGCTTTTTCAATAACTCGATGCTGCATCTTTAAGGCACTGTTTCACTTCCACCTCAGTACAATTAAGCTTTTCTAGCAAATCACCGAGAAATTCTCTTCCTCCTAGTGTATATGCTCCATCTTCCATACAAGTAGCTTGAACGCATTCACACATTTTACTGACGATGGTTTGAGCATTTGCACCGTAAGATAGTTGAACCAAGCATTGCACCGGCACCTGAAACTGTTGAAACTCCCGAATCAAAACCAACTGTAGAGCCAGCACCCGAAATTGTTAATACCCCCGAACCAGAACCACCACAAAATATTCCCAAACCAGACATCGCACCAGCACCTAATCCCGATGCTCCGATTCGTGCTGCGGTAAGTGGTAGCTGCGATTGTCCCTATGACACTGACCGACGAGGACGTAGTTGCGGTAAACGTTCAGCATATTCGCGTCCTGGTGGCAGAAGCCCTATTTGTTATATGCGCGATCAACAATAAAGTTTTTATAAACTTCAACGACTTCGGTGACTCCATCGAAGCTTTTTATTGAACCGGAATTTCTCAAACTATGCTGCTAATAATACAAAAAAAATAAGTAAATATACTTTAATAAATCTAAAATTCTTCAGCAAAAAAATATTCTTTTTCCGGTGGAATTTCAATTATTTTTTTTATTTTTTAGTTCCATATTATGTATAAAGCATAGAAAAAAATATCATGACTAAACCAAATTCCACCGGAAACACCAAACATAGACCGGAGAGCTTAATTGAAAAGTATGATATCAAAAGTAGTGCGTATTATCAAAGAATAAAGTTTCTAAAAATCAAAGCTCAGAAAGACGAGAATAATAAAGCGTATTTAACCGACGAGCAAGTTGAGATGATGGATGCGCTTCACGAACACGTACAATCAACTGGAAAGATGCAGGGGTTTGTATTTCACTCCGAGGAAAGTGAAGAAGCTTCAGAATTAGTCGCATCAGCAACAAACGATGTGGATGAAAATGCGGGTAAAATGACTGTTGCTGAAGGTGCTAAGTTATCGCAGCAAGAGCCGGAAAGCATAATCGAACAGGAGATACCAAAAGTCGAGCCAGATTTTTCCGATGGTATGGAGCAGTTATTTAGAGAAGCTGCGGAAACCAAGGCGCAAAATTTAGCGATGCCTAATTTGGTAAAAATGCAGTTGGTTAATCAGATGACTTTTGATGATTTACCAGAAGATTTGCAAAACCATATAACTAAAATTCACGAGGCTGCAAACCCAAAGTTAAATCCCGCCAGCATAGCCAGCAAAGCGCTGAAAGAGCGACGAACGGCGAAACTCGGCGGGAAGTAGAAAATATCATTGCTGCAATTAGTGGTGGTCATAGCTGCATAGTTTTGGGAGAAACCGGGCTAACGGACGGGCTACCTCAACAAGTGTGGAATTATTTCAGCGGTGTGATGGACGTGGCGATCGCAACTTATAAAGGTAGCGGTAAGAAGTTTTTCACATTAGTTGCCGAACAATTGGACATCCCCACCGAAACCGACGAGGGGAAAGCCATGAGTATGGATGCGCTCAAAGATGAAATAGCCGACAACGTCAACGAATCAACCTTGCTGATATTTCCCGAAGCTAAAAGACTAACCACCGGAATTCGGTATTGGTTGGAAGATTTGATGAGTAACGGTGTTAAAGTGTGTTGCTTTGCGGTAACTAACCCCGGTCGCGATATCTTTCTAAAAATGATTGAGATTAACGTTGCATTGCCCACTGACAAAGCGATTCGCTAAACCATGAAAGCCTAAGCGCATTGGTTGGGGCGGGAGTTTTAATATTCACGACTCGCTGCACTGCAACCACTCGCCGGACGTAACCCGCTGCTAGCGAAAAAGACTATTCAGGGGGAAGCCCTGGGGATGAACCCAGATAAAGTTGAACACGGACAGTATCTTGACATTTCACCGCTAATTGGTGCATTCCTTTGTACTCTTGGCGCGCTGCGATTTATTGGTATGGGGACTGGTAACAGGTCGCTCTACATCATTGGTGGGATATCACTTATGGTGGCAATGTTTTTAAGGTATTTGGGAAAAATTGGAGCAAGACAAAGGAAGTTTGGACAATGATGGCATTAACGCATGGAATTATTGCTGCTGCTGGTACTACTTTCTTTTTGGGAGATAGTTCGCCTTTAATTTTAGGCTTATCTGTTCTTGGTTCCCAACTCCCTGACCTTGATACCAGCACTAGCTTAATTGGTCAAATTTGCTTTCCTATTTCTAGATGGATCGAAAAGCGCTATCCTCACCGCAGCTTAACTCATAGCTTTCTTGCCACGATTGCGATCGCAGTTTGTTCTATTCCACTTTGGCAATTGGGCTGGAAGTATTGGGCGGCGTTACCACTAGCGCACCTAATTACTTGTTTTGCTGATACTTTTACCAAACAAGGTGTGCAATTATTTTTTCCTCAACCCGTGTGGTGCGTATGTGGTTCTAATCCAAATCGCAGATTAACCACTGGGGGAATGGGAGAATATTGGGTACTAGCTGCTGCAATAGCACTTTTGATAATTGGGTTGAATATCACTAGCACCGGGGGTTTGGAGTTAAGAGTTACCCAAGTTTTGGGATTAAAAGAAGGTACTCAACGGGTTTACAACACTACCGCTGGCACCAATCATGTATATATCCAAATCGAAGGTGCCAGGGCTTCTGACCGTTTACCTATCAACAAACGCTACTTTGTCCTGGGTCAATCTGGAGCAAGTTACGTAGTGATGGACGGCGAAGGAATTTACAAGACTAACGAACAAATAGTTACTACCAAAACCAGCATTCAAATCGGAGATGAAGCCACTACCACTACTCAACAGCTAACCTTTGATGACGAGTCACCAATTGAAAGCTTACAACAACTTCAACAGCAACATCCAAATAGCTTAATTGTGTTATCTGGTCAGTTAACGGTAGATATGCCAGAAGATATCAAACCCACAATTGACGTAAATAAATTCACAACATTAAAACTAAGCGGCGATTCGATGAACTTGGAATTAGCACCCTTACAAACAGCCCAACAGCAACTTAAAGACCTTGTTCAAGATTCGGTAGCTGAAGCTCCACCCATTGATTGGGAGATTGTTAAACCTGCCTATGATGGAGATACTATTACCGTCAGACGTAACGGTGAAAAGTTAAAAGTGCGGTTTGCCTGCATCGATGCGCCCGTTATAACAACAAGAATTTAATATTCCATAACATAGAAAAAACAACAACAACACATATTTTTTGATGGTAAGGTAATTCTAGTTTCAGTTACACAAAGTAGAAGTGATAACGATAGAAAGAGCAATTGACCCTCAAACAAAGGAAAGATTTAGTTGTGTATTCGATACGGAAACTGGTTTACCAATAGAACCTATTCAAAGATACATAAATTATTGCCGTAAAAGACAATTAGCTCCTAACACGGTTCAAACATATACTTGTCGGCTTGTAGATTTCTGGCGTTGGTTAGAGTACAAATCTTTAGACTGGAAAGAAGTTAACTTAAATGAGTTAGCTGATTTTGTTAACTGGTATCTCCTTGGTAGAGATATAGAAGTAATTTCCTCAGAAGCTAGAGAAGTAATATCTAAACGTAGTTCACGTACTGTGAATCAGGCAATCACAGTAATTCAAGGGATGTATGAGTTTCATGCCATAGAAGGAAGAATTGACGAAAAGAGATTCACTAAACTGGCTTATAGCTTTAGCAAACGAGGGGGTTTTCTAAAAGGTATTGTCAAGAGTAGCCCCGAAAGACGAAAACGAATCAAGTTGAAGGAACCAAAAATTTTTCCAGGTTGCCTTACAGACGAACAAGTAACTCGATTAGCTAACGCTTGCTATACCTATCGAGACAGGTTAATAGTTATGCTGTTGAGAGAAACAGGAATTAGACGAGGAGAACTGTTAGGTTTACATTTAATTGATGTTCAAAATTTAGATAGCTCCAGAAGAATCAAAATTGTTCGTAGAGATGATAATCCCAATAATGCAAAAGCTAAAGGTGTAGAAAGAGAAATTCCTATTTTACACAACCAAGATGAAATACAAGAAACTTTTCATGCTTATTTATTAGAAGAATATCCACTAGAAGCGGAGCAACAAGAGCATGGAATGCTGTTCGTTAATTTAAACGGAATATATACTGGTAAACCAATGACTAGTGCGCGATTGAATAATCTGTTTTACCGACTCAAAGACAGGACAGGAATTGAAGCTCATCCGCATTTATTTAGACATACTTTTGCTACTCGTATGCTGCAAGCTGGTTATCTTGACCAATACGTTCAGCAGTTATTAGGGCATAAATCAATTGTTACGACGAAAGATATCTATAGTCATGTTCTGGATGAGATGTCTTTACATACATTATTCTGTAAACAGGACAAATATTAATGGCAAAAGCACTATCATATAAAGCATTGCACAAACGAATAGCTAAATCTGAATTAGGTCAAGAATGGATTCAAGATGCTTTGATGCAACAAGATGTATGGCTATTAACAGATTTAGGCTATAGTCAATCCGAATGTGAAATTCGTCGTCTTTATAAGCTTTACTTTCAAGAATTTTCGCTACCTTGGTTGAAGCTATTAACGAAATTAACAGCAAGAGCAAGGTCAAGGGAACGACATTCATTAGATTGGATTCATAGACAAGTTCGTTCACTTTATCAATTAGAAAATTTCATGAAATCGCGAGGTTATTTTCAACCCTCAGACTTGTGTGACCAATTACTACAGCAATTTATTGTAGGTGCAAATGGTGAAAATTATAGAAACTCTTTAATATATGCTACACAATTGTGGAAGGAAGAAGGATGGTTGAATTTACAGTTTATTCCTCCTAAAAGAAATAGAAAGCAATCTGAAATAAAGAATATTCCTGAAGAAGTTCTACATCAAATTTATAACTCCTTCGACTTATTGCCTCCAATGCTAGAGCGAATGTTTCGTTTACAGTTAGCTTTGGGTTGTCGTATAACAGAAGTTTTAACACTGCCACGTAATTGCTTGAAATACGAGCAAGACCGATGGTTTTTATTACGTTGGATACAAAAACGGAAACAATGGCAATTTCAATGCGTTCATCCCCTGGTAGCAGAGTTAGTTCAAGAGCAACAAAAATTTATAATTGCTCTATTTGGAACAAACACAGATTTTGATTATCTGTTTTGCTATTTATTAGCTGGTCTTCAAAACGGAGCAAAAGGACAAGATAACGGTTTTAGCTTACCTCGTTACAAGGTTGAAAAATTTGTCTATCGTCCAACCGTTTTTCCAAAAGGTCAGGTAAGTCGTTGGCTCAGGTCATTTAGTGAAGAAGCAGATTTAAAAGACAAACATAGTAATAGATTCTACCTAACCAGCCATATGTTTCGGCGCACTAAAGCAAGTATTATGGCTTACTGTGAAATTGAAGATGAGTACATAGCCACTGTGCTGGGTCATACTTCTTTGGATATGCTTCCCCATTACCGTAAGCGTTCCCTTGAACGTTTAGAAAAAGATGCAAAAACTAAAGGTTATGTGGATATGTATGGCAGGATTACAACTTTTAAACCTCGGAAACGTCGTTACGAAGAATTAAAAAAGCTCCTCAAGGTTAGCATTCCTCTTGGTGAATGTCATCGTCCTACAATGCTGGGAGATTGTCAGTATCGTTATTCGTGTTTAAATTGTTCCCATCATCGAGTTACGCCTGATGACATTCCCAAATTGGAAGACGATTTTAACCGTCTTTCTCAAGACTTAGTTGAAGCTTTAAAGGAAGGAAAACAGCGTAGAGTAACAGAAATTAAACGTCTGTTAAATTTAATAGACGAGCGTCTTAAAGGATTAAACGAACTACAAAAATTGATTTCTGAGTAAAGAATATGCCTTTTCGCTTTAATGATGATATCTGGTATTTACACTATTTTTACGATAATCCGACAAATAAAACGCTTAATTTTAAGGGTATAAAGCCAAGCTGGTATCAATTGAAAGTCAAATATTATATTCTTTATCTTCTTCGGAAAAGAATTTATAAATCATCTTCAAATGTTGGTACCCATCTGGGGAATCTGAAACATTTTGGAAATATTATACAACAGTGTGATTTATCTAAATTGAAAGAGATTAATCGTGAAACTATTCTTGAATATTTAAATTTACTTGTAGATATAAAACCTCGAACAAAGCGAGCAAAAATTTTTACGATTAAGTATTTTCTTGAATGGGCTGGAATTGATATCAGCCAACTCTTTCGATATCGTGACATACCTAAAATCAATGACTCTCCTCCTGACTGGTTAGACGAAATGGTGCGAAATACTATCAGGAAACACTTGCATAAAATTCCAGCACCTATTGCTCATCAATATCTTATACAGGAATATACTGCAGCTCGACCAAAAGATATTCGATTAATGATGTTTGATTGTTTAGTAGAGGAACAAGGTAGTTGGTATATCAAATTTTACCAAAACAAGGTAGACCGATGGCATAAGCTGCCTGCTAGCAACGAAATCCGTCGAACAATTGAGGAGCAGCAACAGTGGGTGAGACAAACGATGGGACAAGATTACCAGTACTTATTTTGTCATTTCCAAGGAATATATAGGATAAGTTACCCCGAATTTTCTCAGATGAAAGCTTTACCTTGTTCTGTTTCGGGTACAGCAAGAAATCCAATGGTTAAAATTATTAGCTTACTAATCGAGTACGAAGGAGTCCAAGATGCAAATGGTCAGCGTCCTCACTTTACTGGAAAAATCACTCGCCCGAGTCGTTTACAAGAGATTAGAGTTAAATATGGAATTAAAGCTGCACAGCTATATGCTGACCATAAAAAGAGCGAGGTGACTTTTCAGCATTATGTACCACCAACTTCAGAACAAGTATCAGAAGCGGATTTACCCATTCAGAAACTTCTGATGAATCTTGATAACAAGTTTTTACCTTGGCAATCATTACCAGAAAGTCTGCTCATAAATCCCAAAGCCCACGAGCTTGACTTAGAAATTGCTCCTCGTCTGGTAGTTTACGGACATTGTGCCTTAGAGCCGAAAACACCTTGTCCCGTAAACCTTTTTCCAAAATGTTACGGTTGTTCAAGTTTTCGCCCCAGTACAAGTAAACTACCTTTCTACGAACGTCAGTATCAAGGAGAGAAACAGAGATTAGCAGAAGCTGAAAAAATAGGTGCAGAATTAGCTTTAGAAGAAGCTAAAGCAACTATTGAAGCTATGGATAAATGGCTACCTGAATTAAAGAGGTTGGCTGATGAGTAAAAATCACAGCAGGGACAAACAAGCTGAGGTTCTTCGTCGTACCCAAGCAAAAAGGAAGGAACAAAAGAAAGAGCAGGTTTTAAAGGCAATTCAGGAAATAATTAATCATAAACAACCTTTAACATTTAAAAATATAGCTACTGTAGCTAACTGCTCAATTTCCTATCTATATAAATGGGATGAGATAAAAGCATATATTCACCAACTTCAACATAAAAAAGAAACTACTCTAAATCCGATAGAAAATAACAACAAATATCAGCCTCATAGTGTAAAAACTTTACACGAAGTTGCCAAACAAAGAATTCGTGAATTAGAAGCAACGGTTAAAGAATTCAAACTTCAAAATGAAAAATTACGAGGTCATGTAACGGAAGTATATGAGCTAAGAGATGAATGCGAGCGACTGCGAACACAGTTGAGAGATTTAACCAATCCAACTTCATCAAGTAAAGTTATACCTATAAAAGCTTCGACAAGTAAAAATATTCAATTATCTACACACAAAAATCAAGAATCTACAGAAGAAATAATTCAATCAATTAAAGGTATGGGAATTAAAGTTGGAACTAAATTAAAGCAAGAAATAATCAATCGCGACCCAAAACAAGTCAAATCGTCAATTGAAGCTTTTAAACAATATCGTGAAGGACATTTTGTCAATAGTCAGGAAGCTTGTTTATTATCAATGATTCGTGAGGAAGCTGAACCAAATACTGAAAGTAAACCTGATAATAAAAAAGCATTGCAGCAAGTTATATCTACTTCCAATAAGTCCGATAAAAAATTTATATCTACCGAAAAGTTGAAACAACTGAGTAATATCTTCAACAATAAAAATGACTGATAATAATTTACTTCAAGCTAACATTGAAGCTGAGCAAGCAATTTTAAGCGGAATTTTACTTGACCCAAGCGTCATTAATAATCTTGCTTCTATTCTTCCTAATGATGCCTTTTATACTTTGGCTAATCAACAGATATACTGTGCCATATTGGAGCTTTATAGTAAAGGAGAACCGACGGATTTAGTAGCGATTTCTACTTGGTTATCTGACCGTAAACTCCTTAAAAAAGTAGGTGGAATGTCCAAACTATCTCAACTTGTTAATCCTACTGTCTCGGTAGTAAATATCGACTACCACACTAATTTAGTTTTGGAAAAATTCAAACGTCGTCAAATTATAAAAACAGCCTCGGAAATTACTACTTTGGCATACGATAATACCACCTCGCTAGAAACAGTACTCGAACAAGCACAAGAAAAGATATTTAGCCTTACTAATGATAAGCAAAACAAATTTCAACCTTTACATATTAGCCATTGTTTAGCATCACTATTTAATAAAATAGAGCAAAATTCGTCTCCTGGTTATCCTACAGGATTAACAGATTTAGATACTATTATTACTGGATTAATAAAACAAGATTTGATTATCATTGCTGCTAGAGCTTCTATGGGTAAAACTTGGTTAGCTTGTTATTTAGCCAATCATATTGCCATTGAACAACAAAAACCTGTAGTCTTCTTTTCAGCAGAAATGTCACAGGAACAGTTAACAAAAAGATTTTTATCAATGCATTCTGGTATTGATTCGCATCGATTGATGCATAATCAAATTTATGAAGATGAGTATGATTGTTTAGCTAAAAGTTTGACCAAACTAATAGAATTACCAATTATCATCGATGATACTCCTGCGACTCAACTAACTCCCAATAAAGTTCGTTCTGTGTTACGTAAAATTTGCGATAATAGGGGTGAATTGGGGTTGGTAGTATTGGACTACATCCAGAAGCTTGGTGATAGGGCTGCGGTAAATAGAGCGCAGACAGTGGGTAAATATTCCGGTGCGTTTAAAGATGTTGCTAAAGAATTTGATGTACCATTTATCGCTTTAGCTCAAATAAATCGAGGTGTCGAATCTCAAGCCGATAAACGTCCAAGCATGGCTTCAATTAAAGACAGTGGCGACTTAGAACAAGATGCTGATTTAATTCTGTTGCTTTATCGTGACGAATATTACAATTCACATACTAAAGAATCAGGAGTTATGGAAATTACTATCGCTAAAAATCGTAATGGTGGTACTGGAACTTGTAAGGTAGGATTTGACCCCAGTGTTGGTAAGTTTAGTTAATCAAAATGTTAAAAATGCATAAAACCGCAGCCGAAGAAATTTTAACTTTGTTTTTTCACCCAGCGTCTCATAAGTTCGATAGTGTAAACGTATTGTTCTCCTTCTTGTTTGATTACATCATGACGTTGTAAAGTTTTTAATGCCGATTGTATATTTTCTAAGCTAAAATTAGTTACTTTAGCTAATTCTGTTTCGGACATTTTTTTTCTACATAACTGATGTAATATTTCAATTTGTCCGTCAGGTTTACTTCTCATAGCTTGCGTCCAAACACCATTAAAGTAAGCCAAACCATTGCGGAATAATTCTTCAGATTTGATAACCGCTTCAACATCTTGTTTAGTAAGTTTTTTTCGTTTTACCATTCCTTTTTCAAAAACTTGTCGATTGAAGCGCGTTACCAATGCCGAACAAATTAATTGTACTAAAAAAGGTTGACAATTAGTTAGATAAATAATCTCGTTTACTGCTTCTGATGTATATTCAAGAGGTATGGCATTTTCTATTAGTTGACGTGCTGCATTAGGGGAAATAAAACTTACTAAAATTGGTTGAACACTATCAAAGAAAGGATTCCAGTAATCGCGATTCATTTCTTCTAAAGTATGCAATCCAGCAAATGCCATAATGAACCATTCGTAAGTGTAAAAAATACCGCGCCAAAATCCGATCAATTGAGGTTGCAGTTTGTTTGCTTCCAGCATTTCCTCAATTATTTCAAACTCATCTATAATAATGATAAATTTTCTTCTGTCGCGTACTTCATTCACTTGATTAAGAAAACGCCTAAAAGCATTGTAGGGATGGTGAGCAGTGAAGTTTTCTTCTTGTGGTTTATTTGATTTGGAAAATAATTCTTCTAAGCTGTGGTAGATTTCTAATGCAAGTAAAAAAAGTAATTCTCCGGTGTTATTAACATCTCCCACCAATTGCATATCGAAATTCACAAAGATTGTTTTGGACAAAAACTCAGTTGGTATTGGTTGAAAATAATCTGCTAAGTTTTGCAAGATAGAAGATTTACCCATACGCCGATGTCCGTAAAGAACTATCGAAGAACATTGTCCTGGTTTATCCCAAATCTCTCTTAGCCTTTGCATGATATCTTTACGCCCGACAAATAGTTCCCCTTTAACTGGATTACCTACTACATAAGGATTAGGAATGGGGTTGTCGAATTCACCTCGTCCGACTTTACCAGCTTCTTCACTTAAGAGATTGTCCCATTGTTTGTTAATGCGATTGAGAATATGTTTTTCTGGAACTAAGACTTCATGCTTAATCTGTAAATCTAATTTATTGATATTTTCAAGAGCGCGAAGGAGTGCGGCTTGTTTATTCGACCAAATAATTGTATTAATATATTTATAAATATCTTTTTTAATTGCTTGCAAGCGATTTAGAGCCTTTATTACTTGTGGTCTAATTAGATTTTCAGTAGAACTATACTCTAAAATTTCATCATCTTCTGCTAAATCAGTAATTTCTTTATAAGATAAGAACTTTGCCATTAATTCAAATGAATCCTTAATTTCCTTCCCTCCAGAATAGTCAATTAAATTAGTATAAATACGACGGTAGTGGTAACTAGACAAATCAAAATCTTCACCATTAACAACTCTGGGATTCAATAGCTCATGAAGCATTCCTGCTAAATTGGTAATCGGTGTTTTTTTATGGTCACGTAGGTAAAATGTTAAAAGATAAATCAAGCGTTCTATCAAAGAACTAGTTAAATCCAAAGTACAATCTATTCTTGTTCCATTAAGCTCGCTAAGTAGCAGATTCTTTACCGTTGGTAGTTGCTTCCAATCTTCTTTGCTTACAGGTGCAGCAACATATGCGTTTCCAATCTCCATTGTTAGAATAGTATACAAGCAGTGCAGAGGAGATACGTGTTTGTGGATGTACGATTTAAGAGCTTTTTGTGCAATCCAACCTTGAAAGGGATTGCAAGCTAAGTTAGCTATTAAACGTAGCCCCTGAGCTTCATTTCGCTTTAATTGTTTAGCAATATTACTTTGCGTACCCGGTAATGGAAAGATTAATAATTCATCCCACTGCGAAGGATGATTGGCTTGTTTTAACCAGCCGTAAAATACAATCGCACATTCTATTAAATAAAAATGAATGCGTAATGCAAAGATGCTAGCTATTGTTGTAGCTAATATACCTATAGTAGAACCATTTTGCTGAAATCCTGCGGCTGTACCGAGCATCAGGCACATTATGAATCCATCAATTACACCTCTAGCATTACTAACTGCTGCACCTATTGTTCCTCCAGCAGTTATCCCAACAACTAAATTAAATAGTAGAACAGTTTGTTGTATATCTCCATTGCTAGATAGTAAATTAAAAATGATACTTACTATAAAGCCAGTAATCGCACCAATTATTGTACCGACAGCAATACCAGCAATTCCACCAATAGCTATGCTAACTATTATGCCAACCATTAAACTGGATACAACCAAAAAATGATTGATGGTGATATTTGTTGATAAATCAGCAATTTCTTTGTGCAATAAGCCATAAGAAAAAAAAGATATTATACTGACTACTCCACTAATAATAATTCCTTTAAATAAACCTTTTTTAATGCTAACCAAACAGCCAACAACAACAGCAAGTACTCCGCTGATTAAAAAGGCATTTTCTGTACTAATATATTGAAACTTTTCGTCCAACCCTACAACTAAACCGAAGAAAGTACCGAGCGTTACGCTAGCCGACATACCAACCAGTATACTCGCAGCCATACATCTGGCTATATTAACTAGCAAGCCATAAAGAACGAAAAAAATTCCGAACATTATTGTACCTAATACTACACCAGTTATGCTGCCAGATGCCCATCCCAACCAATTAACATTTTCAGAAGTTGTACAAGTGATTATTAGTAATATCGGAAGATTGAAAACAACTGATATAAGAAGACTCGCACCCGTCATTGTAAAAAAAAGATTGCGGGAATCAATTTTGTAAAAGAATTGAATAAACTTGAATCCAGAATTAGCATGATAAAATTCATTATCAATTTCATGGAGATAATATTTGAGTGTAGTTGGGCTAAAATAAACCCAATAAGCTAATAATAGATAGTGCCGTAAGCTTAGTAGGTTAAAATGTTCGGGCAAGTCACTAAAATAATAAGGAAAATTAGGCATTACTATTATTCACTGTTTTGAGCTAAATAATTGTACAAAGATGCTGCTTCTTCTTGTAATCTGGCAGGGTGACACTTACTTTTATTCAATAACTCTTTAATTTGGCTTTCGGTAAATTTAATATTAGTACCTTGTAAGCGGTGAATTAAAAAAGCGCGAGCATCTTTTTGTGAAAAAGCTGTTACTTCTATTTCTTTAAAAATATTATAAATGGGTGATGATTGAGACGCAGAGTCCGGAAATAATTCACTTAAGGAAGAACGACTGGCTGTCACTAAAGTCAATGGTGCATTATTAGCACCAGATAAACCTCGCAATAAGCGTAATGCGTAATTAGAAGATTTAGAAAATTCGGTAAAGACCTCGAATTCATCCAAGCATAAAATATACTTTTTACCATTTAACTTTCTTCTTAAATCGAAACCAGAGGTATCGTTAATATCTATTTTTAGATTCAGTTTATTACACAATGTTTGATAGAAAGATTTATCATCTGGAAATAACTGTAAATCTAAGTAAATGAAACCTTGTTTTTTTGAACCAATAATATCTTGGTTCCCTATATTGAAAATTTGATATAAAATTGATGACTTACCAATTTCTGATTGACCGACAAGTGAAATATTCCTACCGAAACTAATTTCTTGAAACAAAGTTGTTAATAATGTTTTACGGTCAAAGAATCGATTTACATTTTCAATACAACCTATATCACCAAATGGTGGTATATCAGCAGAATTTTTCAATCTTTGTGATGTAATATTATCTCTATTTGTGGTGCTGTTCTCCCAGTCAACAAGCTGTTCCCAATCTAAGCCTAGAGCCTTACAAATATTCTGAAAATTCTCTACATTAATTATAACTCGTTGCCAAAATCTTTTGAGTGTTGTTTTTTCAACATGAGCTTGTTGGCATAAATAGCTTGAAGATTTTGTCCATAGTTGACTTTCTCTTTTATTGTTAGCAATTGCTATACCTTCTTCAGATGCTTTCAAACCCATGATAATTTATCCATATCTTATTGACTACCTATATTTTTTATAAAATAATGTTAGATAGTCAGAACTATACATTTAGTAATTTAAGTTATTTACAAGTAAAAGGAAAATTTTTTTACTTTTCTTTATTTAGTAAAAGATTTTCAGCAGCAACTTAGATTGTAGTTAGCATTTGCTATGTAAATTAAGTTATTAAGGATATCACAAGACAATTGATAACCTGAAATTAAACTCATCATAACATTTTCTCTCTTAACAACTTTTGTAACTAATCTAAATCTTATACGAATCATTATGTGCTGTAGGCTCTGCTTTGATATCAGCAGAAACAGTAGTGACCCATTAGTGGACTCTAATAAGGTGAACCTTCATGTTTTTCATAATGTGTGATTATGGTTAACAGTTAATATCAAATCTCTAAATGGTGTACTACTATGCTTGGTTTTAAGGGGTGATAAGATAGCTGAAAACTAGACACAGCAAGGAATTGCGAAAACAGCAGATGTGAAAAAAATGTCAAAAAAGTGAGTAATATGAGGTGGACAGGTGGAGGTGCTAATTCTTGGCATAGCGCTTACGGGTCGCTCAGAAATGCAAAGCATCCAAATCGTCTTCCATGCCTTAATTGCAAAAATGCTTCATTAGTAGGTCTTACGATGAATACAAATGATGCACTATCTATACTTCAGAATAATAGAGAACGTATAAAATCTCCTTGCAAGAAATTTATTACACATTACGAATATGAATAAGATTTTTCTCAACGGGAAGTTTTATTACTTCCAAGCAGGTATTTAGTTTTTGTTATGAATGACTATGGCTGGAATAATAATAAAGGATGTTTTAACATTTTTGTAAAAATTACCTGCAAGTAAGAAAAAGTATGAGGACTTACAATTTAGGAGTTTTAATGGGGAAACCATGACAAAAGTAATAGTCTCATGCATTACTTTATGCCTAAATATCGCATCTGTATTCATGAATTTTGGTACATGAAAATTATTTGGTAGAAATTATAAACTCTTGTTGACCTCTAAACTGTACACAAAATTATTGAAATCCATTTCCAAAATTGAAAGTCTTTTATAATAATGCTTTTTTAGTCCTTGGTTTAGATACTACTATTTCTTAGGAATACTAATGAGTAAAAAAAATATAAAACATTGACCTAAAAGAATATCTGATACTGCGAGACGTAAACCATAACTTTCAGGGCACTACTAAAATAAAGTCATCATGAAAAAAGGTTGTTTATCCAAACGAATTAAATTATTGAAACTAATAGTTTTAGTAATATTTCCTCTTCTATTTACTTCATTTACACCAAAAGCTCAAGCATCATTTTTAAACCCTGAATGTTGGTTTCGTGACTGCGTAGGAGAAAATGCAGGTAAGGAAGCTGCAAGAGATATAAGAGCAGCTATTGATAAAGTTACTGACGATGGCATTCCTATTGAATTCGGAGTTGATGTTCAAAATATAGATACAATTCTTAAGAAGACAGAAGGTTTGGTCGCATTAACTAGATTACAAACAGAAGCTCTTATAAATAGTGCGAGTAATGAATATAAAGATTCACTCAAAGAAACAATGAAGGAATTAACGAACTATACGAAAGCTCTTGATGAAGTTGCAAAAGCACGCATTAATCAATTAGACAAATCTGCTGAAGATAGAATTCGACAGACGTTAGAAGGTATACAAAAAGAAACTTTATTAATTTCCTCTGAGATGACAAGGCTGATTCGTGTTACAGACGAAGCAGTAAAATCTTCATCATCTCATATTAGTGATGAAGTTCAAGAAGCGACCAAGACTGCAAGTGACGAGCTTGCACGACTTCTAAAAATTACTAGAGCGGAAGTTGATGAACTCTTAGGTGCTAGTGAAAAAAGGTTGCTGAATATTTTATCAGTTGTTGGTGATGATGTAGCTGAACTGTTGAAACTCGCTGGTGAGGAGAGTCGAAAAACTATTAGGGTTGCTTCTGAAGAATTTCAAGTTATTTTGGATGAAGTTGATGGTATTTCCAGAGTTCTGATTGCAAATAGTGCTGGTCATACTATAGACATCACAGATAATCTATCAGATGAAACGCAAGAAGTTATTGAAGTAGGAACCAACAATTTAAAAGAATTGGCATCTCATACCGCAGAAGAAGCTCTACGAATCATTGATGCAACTAAGGAGGCTCATCTGCAAGTATTTGAAGGAGGTATAATTCTTGTAAATCGTACTGCCGATTTGATTTTAGCCGTTGGTTCTACAGGAACTGGCATTTTATTTCTGTTCATATCGTCATATGGTTTTACAAAAGCTTTTCTCCAATGGGGTCTACCAACCCGATATACCGAGAAAGTGGTTGTATTCTCTTTCTTAGGATTGACTTTTATCGCTTCATTTACTCCATTCGTATTTTCGATTTCGAGCGTGCGTGCTTATGTTTTGAGACCTATGGGTCAAACTGGTACTTTAGGGGAAATAATACCGAGAAATACACTAGACGAACCTAAGATACAAGAATGTTACGTGTTTGCGACCGCAAATGTGCGTTCTAAGCGCTCTACAAATGGAAGCTTAATAGTTGATAAAGGTTCTAAACAAAGTCCCATAAAATTAACAGTAACAGGTAAAAAAACACCAGGGGGGTGGATAGAAGTTTTGACCTCTGAAGGTAGAAAAGCTTGGGTTTATAAAACTGTTGTTAGTAACTATGATTTAATGAAAAGATGTTTAAGTAGAAACGATATTGAAGTTATTACCGTTCCTGATTTATCCCCTCCTAAACCTCTAAGTCCTAAAACTGGTTCTCCCAGTAAATTATATAAAAAGGATACTCCTATGAAACGTACTCGTAGGAAACGTACTCCCAGAGAAAACTATCCTACCCGCAAAATTGAGTTGTCACGAGAAAAAGCTTACTATCTTATTATGGATTGGTTAAAGTCAAAGAAAAAGATATTTGCACCTCCATATAATCGACAGTTAGGAGCAAAACTAACAACAGGCAATGCTTATCAAGAAAAGCTTATAAAACCGCTCGATTGGCTTGAAAATAACAATGCATACTACACATATAGTGAGCAGGAGATTGAACCTGTGAAAAGTTTCCTTATTAAGGGAGAGAAAGCAATAATTGAAGTTATTGTGTCCGAGAAGCGTACTTTGTGTAAAAATGGTAAACCTTCAAATTATAAAAATACTGTTTTCGACAAGAATAAAGTTCGCTATGAATTAGAATTCAAAGACGGTCGATGGAAGATAGCCGATTTTTCTGTAAAAAACATTTTTAAAATTGATAATCCGAATAAATCATGCTTTCTCTAAGTGAAAGAAAAATAACAAGAATTTAGGACTATTGTGAAATATAGAACAAAGTCAAGCTCGAAGCTCTCAGAACAGAAAAGAGAACGTTTCTCTGAAACATTTCAAATACAAATTTATGCTTTTGCAACCGCAATAGCAGTAGTAGTTATCTATTTTTATACAGTTTTTACCGAGAAAAAACCTCGTCCTCTAGTACAAACTGTGAAAGAACCACTTGTTACGGTAACGGAGAAACCTAATTTATCTACTAAACCTGTCCCTGATTCAACTATTACCCCAAAACCTTCTTCAAGTACCTCATTCTATGTGCCTGTATACCCAAACCAAAATAGCCAGGAGCTTGCTTACAACATCATAAATCCATCCCTATTTGTTCCCAGTCAAAAGTTGCAGGAAGTTGTTGATGATGTTGTTAAGTTTGCAAAACGCGAACAATTACCTCCACAATCTCTTTCAATCACTTTAATTGATGTTAATTCTGGTGAAGTTGCAAGTTACCAAGAAAATGAACTTAGGTACCCTGCTAGTATTGCTAAGTTATTCTGGATGACTGTTTTATACAGTCAATTAGAAGCAAACACCGACCAGAATCAAGGAAATATTAACAAGGATTTAAAGCAGATGATTCGGGAGTCTAATAACGATGCAGCTAGTCGTATTCTTGACCGGATTACTGAAACTGAATCTGGTTCCCAATTGGATATAAAAGAATTCCAACATTGGCTTAATAAACGCCAGTCCGTAAATCGTTTTTTCCAAATAGCAGGATATGGGGGAATCGATATAAGCCAAAAAACCTTTCCAATCCTTTACCTAAAGCTATATGAACCAAAGGGGCGTGACCTACAAATGCGGGGTATTCCAGTCAAACCCCTTCGGAATAAAATGACAACACGACAAGCGGCAACGCTAATGTATGAAATTGTTACCGGACAAGCTATCTCAGATTCTGCAAGCGAGCAAATGGAGCGTCTACTATTTAGAGATTTGCAACCAAAGGCATGGCAACATATTGACCCCAATATGGGAGATTTTAATCCTGTGCAAGCTTTCTTTGGAGAGTATTTACCAAAGGATACCTATTTTGTGTCCAAAGCAGGCTGGACTAACGATTCTCGACAGGAAGTAGCGTTTATCAGGACAAGCGATGACAAGTCTGCATACATCCTTGCTATTTTTGCTGATAGCCGTGATTATGCTCAACATTGGACAATTTTTCCTAAAATGTCTCGTTTAGTTTACAAGCGAATGACTGTTATCAATAATTAGAAATATCAATGTTAGAAACTGGACAAGTTTTACATCAACGCTATCAACTAAAACAAAAGCTAGGTCAAAATGCTGGACGGCAAACTTGGAAAGCTGAGAATATTGCCACTTTTCCTACTAAATCAGTTATTTTAAAACTGCTAGCATTTTCTCCTCAAATGGAATGGGATAATCTCAAGTTGTTTGAACGGGAAGCAAGCATACTCAAGCATCTCAATCATCCACTTATTCCACAGTATTGTGATTACTTCTCGATTAGTTCTCACATTCTTTGGTTCGGTTTAGTTCACACTTATATTCCAGGGAAGTCATTGAAAAATTTACTGGAAGAAGGACGTAGATTTTCTGAAACTGAAGTAAATAATATTGCCGCCAGTATATTAGATATCTTAATCTATTTACACGAACTTAGTCCTACAGTTTTACATCGAGATATAAAGCCTAGTAACATTATCCTTGGAGAAGACCAAAAAGTCTATCTTGTTGACTTTGGAGCCGTTCAAGCTCGCGCAGCTATTGAAGGTGCGACATTCACAATTGTTGGTACTTATGGTTATACTCCGATGGAACAATTTGGGGGTAGGACTGTTCCAGCGTCAGATATTTATGCATTAGGTGCCACTTTAATACACCTATTAACTGGAACACCTCCAGCAGATTTACCCCAATCAAATATGCGGATTCAATTCCGTCAATACCTTAGCATTTCGTCCCATCTAATTGATTGGATTGAAATTCTTACTCATCCTAATGTTGAATGGCGATTTTCAACGGCGCGGGAAGCATTAACCGCTCTTGATACACCTCAAATCATACAACAAAAGCATTTTATTTCGCAAAAACCACCTAAAAGTAAAATTCGGTTAAAAAAAACATCTTTTCAGCTTGAAGTTAAAATTCCTTGCCGTGGAATTCGAGTAAGGGATAGCTTTATCATCATCTGGATAATAGTTTTATATGGTGCAACAATTCCTTTTAGCTTTGTTACTTTTCCCTTTGTGATTCTTTACTGGCTACTGGGTTTTGTAGCAATTAGTTTCTTAATATTTATTGCTTTTGGGCAGGTTAACCTGTGTTTTGACCGAAAATGCTTCGCTTTTGAATGGAAACTGCTAGGGCTACGTTATCGATTAGTAAAAGGATACACTGCTATTATTCAAGACATTCAAGAAAATACGGTTAATCCTGTACAACCTGATAGTGAAAACCCAACACATATCGAAATTAAGGTTGGACATCGGAAATACCAACTTTGTGGTATTACCGCTCCGATTTCTGCTGTTGAGCGTCAGTGGTTAATTCAACAAATTAAGGAATGGCTGGGATTTATTTAGGAACCTATCCCGCTGTTGGTTTGGCATAACAAGTCCTGAAGAACCAAAGATTTTAGGCAATTCGAGATTATGTTTTGCAAATTAAATGGAACTGTACTTTTAGTGCTGTTGTTATAGGTTTGAGCTTAGATTAGGATTCATCGGTATTGATAGATTTATAGAACTGGCAAAATACAGTTAACCAAATCTGAATAATTAAAAAAATATAAAATCATTTGTTGATTGGCTTACGTTGTAGAACATATTGTTATAAAGCCTTATTTGCATTTGTTCCACGTTGTGGAATAAATATAACCCCAGAACTGAAACAACCGATGGGTAAGAAATCACGGGATTATTTGCGGGGTTTAATTTCTAAATCTGGGGGAAAAGTTGGTTTAAATATTGTTGATACTGATAGATACGGGCGGAGCGTTGCAGAGGTTTGGATTGGGAATAATGGTGCTAAAGAATTAGTTCAAAGCAAGATGATATTGGCAGGGATGGCTTATCCCTACGAGCGATATAAAAGTGATTGCCCGTCATGGGATGCAGTGAAGGCTTCTCAAGAGTATGCTAAGTCGAACCAGATTGGTGTTTGGGGCGGGGAGTATGAGGTGCCTTGGAATTATAGGAAATGGAACAAATAAATTTATTAACAGGTTTGCAGTACAATAAATTGATTCTTTGGACTTGTGCCAAATACCGAAAAACTTTGATATGAAAGCTGTTGCAGAAAAGTTTGTAAATGCAAACAGTTATAGTACTGGATAAATTAAATTTCTTCTTCTCCTCAAGAATCTGGTTTTTTATATTTTGGATTATAATAGGCGGGAGTGCGAATAGTTTAATGGTTGTTGTGCCGTTCAGGAAAAATCTTTCACAAAAAGTTGGGAGATTTGGCGGAATCTCCTACAACACCACAATATCCGAAAGTTCAGCATTGAAGCCGAACGAATAGGAAGAACAAGGACAGGGATATATACGAATAGCCGCAACATTATTGGTTTTTGGGAGATTGAACTCAAGCTGTGGCGTGTTCGACATCATAAACTGAGGCTCGCTTGATGCGACGCTGGAATAGTTGTTTAGCTGTAAGCAACGAATTCCAATTTATCACCTTTTAAAGTGGTATTTGTTTTTGATGCACGAATACGCCGAAAATAAAATATTTATATGTGCGATTTGTTGTATTAAAACGTGTCATTTCAAGCGACCTCTGTGTACTAGAAAACAGGAGGTTAAAATGCAACAATCCAAAAACAATGTACTTACCCCAAGCGCGTTTGTGACTATAGTAATTCGCGGCTTGGGGTTTGTCGTGTCTAATTACTTTAGACCAGGCGTTATAGGAAACCAATTCCTAAAAAAACGCCTGGTATCTTTCCAGGCGATTAATTATATAACTACTTCCATCTTACCTATGTTCGACTTGAAAGAAAGAAACATATCGCTTTCTCAAAAACAAAAGCGTAGACGTTCGCTTATTTGGAAAGTCCGCCAATTCTGTAAGTTTTGGCAACCGATAATAGCCTTAGCTACTGCGATACTCGCTTTTCTAATGATGATATGGCGGGAGTTCGTTTCTAACTAACTTACAGGGGTGATATGCTTTCGCGTTATGACGGAGGCTATCACCCATTTTCGAGCAACAAAATACGTAAACTTTTTCCCAGAACTACAAAGATATTAGCCTGGGAAATTTTTTCCTAATCTTCCTTTTCTTCAGCTAAAATCTTATCAAGCCTATCATTAGCATCTTTAGCAAGTTTGGTGCATTGCACGCCGGAAACCAAACCCACCGCAGCAATTACAGTTCCTTGGGGAACCTTGTTTGATAAAAGTATTCCCGCACCTACTAAACTAATAAAGAAAGATATGGCAGTTGCGGCAATTGCCAGGTTAAAGCTGTAACGAGATTGGCGCAGGCGTTCTTGAGCGATGCTTAATTCTATTGATGGTATTGGTGCTTTAATTAACTGCTCTATTTCGCAGTTTTGCTTAATTTGGTAAACTTTGGATTGATAGTTACTCATGGTGTTTTTCTAGTGTTGAGTTTATCGGCTGCCGATAACACCACAATATTTTTATCAAACGAGTTTTTCTATACCAGTTTTAGTAATTAAAAAGTTACATTTTCTGTCTGAAATTAAAACTTAAAAACTATTTTAGTAAAGCCTTGCGTCACATATGCAGGATATGAAAGAAAAACGCGATCGCGGTGTTCTAGCTACGGAAGAAGGGATTGAAAAACTAAAAAATGCCAGGGCTAATCAGCGTAACGGTAATGGTAAGCCTTGGACTTATGCTGATATTGCTGAAGCAGCAGGACTAGATGAAAAAACTGTGGGGCGGTTTATACGTCAGGAGCAACCTGTGGATGAAAATAGCGCAAGAGCTATTTGTGAAGTGCTTGGTGTCGACGCTCTAGAGGTGATTGATTTTGAAAAGGACAAAAAAGGACAGTTAGATAATAACGATTTGGCATTTTCTATTACTGGTAGCTTTGAGAAAAGTAAAATTAACGTGGCAAAATTAAAAGCAATCGAAGCTAGTTTACGAGAAATTGCCGGAGACGTTTCTCTAAAAATTGTTGATATTGAAGAAGGTAGTATAAAACTAATTTTAGAAGGCTCTCAAGAAGGACTTGAACGGCTTGAGCAACTATTTAAATCAGGAGAGCTTACTGAAATACTAGATATCCCTGTTGAAGATGTTAACTTCGTAGATGTTGAAACTTCTGAGGGTAATAAGAAACGATTAGCGTTTACCATTAATGCTAATGTTACAACTGATGATATAGAAAACTTAAAAGCAGCATTTACTGAAACCTCGAATCTATCTACAAGAAAGAATAAAACAACTTACACGGCTCCAAATGTAAATAAGTGGCGTGTTTTTAATAATTGGAGAACTGTTGATTTCTCTTTTTTGCTGTCAGGAACTGTTGTTTTTTTATTAGTTATTTTGTTATTAACTGTTTTGTTGCATTATGTTAACAAGGTTTTTGATAACTACGTACTACTAGTTGCTTTGATTGCTTGTTTCGTTGCTCAGGTTTTAAAGTTCACAATCGAGTTAATTAAAAATAACAAAGTTAATGTAAGTGCTTTAGTGACAACTGGAGGTATGCCCAGCACTCATTCGGCTGTAGTAACGGCCTTGGCTGCTGGTGTTGGGCAAACTATCGGCTGGGCTTCTCCCGAGTTCGCTTTGGCTGCTATTTTCGCCATTACTGTAATGTACGATGCCATTGGAGTCCGTCAAGCTACCGGAAAACAAGCACGTATTCTTAATCAAGTCATTGACGAAATGTTTTATGATCATCCAGAAATTGCTAATGAACGTCGCAATGAATTATTTGGATACACAACCTCTCAAGTAATAGTTGGTTCGGCTTTGGGTATTATCATTTCTTTGTTGGCGCAAGCAGTGTATTAAGTTAATTGATATATATTTATTTCAAATTATTATATTATAGTCTTTTAGGGGAATTTGAGAACTGTTTCCCCTTTTTTCTATTAAAATCTATACTATTAAAACGAGTATTAAATTCTAAGATTTATTTTTTCGATAATACTTTTTTATTCGGGCAATACCCTTTTTTAAGATATCCTTAATACAAAGTAGCCGTACAGTATTGAGTATAAAGAATATCATTAATATAATTTAGATCGCAGGGCTGCGATCGCGGCTGTTTTATTCACAAGTAAACATAAAATTTAGTCTTCATCTTCTACCCAAAGACATCCTGCTTTTGAGTTACTAATTACAATAATTCCCGTATCAAACGTTGCATTTGTAGCTGGATTCCAGCCATGTGTTGGGTTTATTTCATAAAAATCGCCATTGGTGTAATATTGCTGAGGGGGTGACAAGCGGCATCAATCCGTGGCAGGGCAAGCCTTTCAGAGAAGGAACGCTAAGAAGATGAAATCGAGCAGTTTCTTCAGTTAGTTGAGCAATTTCCGATTGAGCGCCACGTACTTCTTGCTGTTGTTTGAGGTATTGAATATCAGATATTGCCCCATCTTCCATCAGGGGTTTGACATTATCTAAAATACCTTGATTCATCTTCAAAGTATCTGACTGTGCATCTTTACGGATTTTGGCTTGTTTTAATTGACGCTGTAGCTGTTTAATTTCCATTTGCGCGGCTTCAACTCTTGCATCAAGTTCTGCTTTGTTTGAATTGATACGTTCTCTTTGATCTACATTAAAATTATCGCTTGTGTTTCCATCTAATTGAGCGCGATAAAGTTGATTTTCTGCAATTAATGAAGCTCTACTCTTAGTTAAATCGACAACTTCGCTTTTGATTGGTAGCTCGGTGATATCAACTGTAGAATTACCGCGTAATTGCGAATTATAAAATTGATTTTCTCGTTGCAAAGAATTGCGAATTTTTTCTAAGGAATTTAACTGGGCTTTTGCCGTAGTATCATCTAAAGTAAGTAATTTATCTCCTTTTTTAACCGAATCTCCATCCTTAATAAAAATTTCTTTGACTACTCCAGTTACGGGTACCTGTACTGATTTAACTGTACCAGTAGGTTCTAATTTACCTTGTGCCGATACCGCTTCTTCTATTTTGGCAAAATTAGCCCAGATAATAGTTCCAGCAGTAGCTGCCATCAGCATCCATAAAATTGCATTCGTCCATTTGGATGACTGTTTTAAGATTACGGATTGGTCGAATTTAGGGACGTAACGCGGTGCTGTATTAGGTGGAGGAGAGGAAGCAGGGGAGGAATTTAAATTTGTATCTGAAGGATTAGTGTCATTTTGATTGTTGTTCATGGTTATAATTTTTATTATAAAAATTTTACAATACTAGCTATAATTGTTATTTAATTTAAGATTATAAATATGGCTGAACAAACTATAAAAAACTTTCAAGAATTAGAAGTATATAAAATGGCATTTGATGGCGCAATGAAAGTTTTTGAATTATCTAAAAACTTTCCTTTATCAGAAAGATTTATATTGGATGATTCACAGTTAGAAGAATCACCGATTAATATTCCTCTATCTCAACAAATTCGTTGTTCTTCCCGTTGTGTATGTACTAATCTTGCGGGAGCATGGTATAAGCGAATGGATGAAACAGCGTTTATATCTAAATTGAATGATTGTATGTCTTGGGTTGCTCAAACCCAAATACTATTAGAATTTGCCGTTGAATGTAATTATTTAGATGCAGCAGAGGGTAAAGAAATTCGTCAAACATATAATTTGATTGAGGGTATGTTAGTTTCTACTATCGATAATTCCGACAGGTGGATAATTGCAAGTAACACTAACAATTAATTGTTAATTAATTAATTTAAGTCACCTCCTCAATTACTGCCAACCGCTTCTTGCTGTTGATAAAGACAGTAATAACTACCTTTCATTTCTATCAACTCTGAATGACTTCCTTGCTCTATCACAGAACCCTGCCTCATCATTAAAATAGTGTTGGCATTACGGATAGTAGCCAATCGATGAGTGATAAAAAATACGGTTCTATTTTTAAATGCAACTGCCAAATTTAAGCATACCTGCCGCTCCGTATCATAATCCAAGGCACTTGTAGCTTCATCTAATATCAGCAGCGGTGGGTTTTGTAATACTGTTCTAGCAATCGCAATTCGCTGCCTCTGTCCCCCGGATAATCCAGAGCCTCTCTCTCCGACACGGGTTTCGTAGCCCTGGGGTAAAGTCATAATAAAATCGTGAGCGCAAGCTATTTTAGCAGCTTCTACAACTTCTTCTGGTGTGGCATCTGGGCAAGTTAAAGCAATATTTTCTTGTACTGTAGTGTCAAATAACAGCGTGTCTTGCAGTACAAAACCAATCTGACGGCGCAATGAATAAAGTTCAACTTTGCTGATATCGTAACCATCAACTAAAATGCGTCCTTGCTGTGGATAGTATAGTCGTGGTAGTAATTTAGTTAAAGTACTTTTACCAGCACCACTTTGCCCAACTACACCGACAAAAGTACCCGGTGGAATATCCAAACTGACGTTAACTAGTTGGGTGTTGGGAGATATGGCAAAGCTATAGGTTATATAGTCATACTAGACGGCACCTTGAATTGCTGGCATAGGAATATTACTACGCCCTGCTATTTCTGTTTCTTGAGGATTATCCAAAATATCCGCCAATCTTTCCAAGGATAAAGCAGTCTCCTGGAAATTCTGCCACAGTTGAATTAATCTGAGTAGAGGGCTAGTGGTATATCCAGCGATAATTCTAAAAGCAATTAATTGTCCTAAAGTTAGTTGTTGTTGCAATACTAAATATGCACCAACCCATAATAATAATAAATTTGATAGTTTGTTGAGAAAATTACTGAGGGAGCCAGCAGTAGTAGATGTTTGTACAGATTCAAAACTAGAGCTAATATATCTACCATAACGAGATTGCCACTGCCATTTTGAATTTAATTCAATATTTTGAGCTTTAACAGTTTGAATACCACCAACAACTTCTACTAAATACGATTGAGTTTCTGAATTTTTTTCTGCTTTAGTTCTAGTTTGTCCTCTAATAATTGGTGCGACAATAAAGGTAAGCAGAGCGAATAACGGTATAGTTGATAATGCTACTATCGTCAGCAGCCAACTGTAGAAAATCATTACCGCAATGTAGATAAACGAGAAAACAGCATCTAAAACAACAGTAAGCGCGGTACCAGTGAGAAAAGAACGAATATTTTCTAACTCATTAATTCTACTAGAAACTTCCCCAACCGGACGACGTTCAAAGTAGCGTAATGGTAATCTTAATAAATGTTCTATTACAACAGAACCCAAAGATAAATCGATCCGGTTGGTGGTATCAACAAACAAATTTGTTCGCAGCCAAGCAATAATTCCTTCTACAACAGCCATTACTACTACCAAACTGCCAAGTACGTTTAAAGTGCTGATACTGTTTTGAACGATTACTTTATCAATAATTACTTGGGTAATCAAAGGATTCGCCAATCCTAAAAGCTGTACGAAGAAAGAAGCGACAAATACAGTTATTAATGACTTTTTATATTTTTTAATTGCTGGTAAAAACCAACTTAAACCAAACCTTTTTTGAGGAGTTTCCGAAGTTTGCTGCAATAATAATACCTGCCCTTCCTCTCCCCAGGTTTCCGCAAAGGTGGTAGGTTTGACATGACGAATACCTTGTTCTGGAATTGCTAAAATTAATTCTTTGCTGGTGGCTTTATATAGAATTGCAAAACTGTCTTGCCAAGGAAGCATTACCGGAGTAGGTAATTTAGCAATTGCTTCTGCTGGAATTTGGACTAATTGAGAAGAAAGCCCCATCAATTCTGCAACCGCACCGCATAGTTGAATGGAAACACCGCCAGTACGTTTATAGGAATTATTTAAAGCGCGTTTGAGTACATCTCGTTTCCAAGGCATTTTCCAGTGTTGGGAAAGCATCTGAAAACAAGCCAAAGTGGCATCAACAGGTCCCCTGCCATGAATATAGGGATATTTGGCAAATTGTTCATTTTCTGTAGATTCAGGTGCTTCTGGGGTTGCAGGAGCGAAGGGTGCGTTATCCCAGATTGATGTTAGAGGGAGAGATGGGGGGTTGGAAGAGTTGTTAGAAATGCCGTTGTAAGAGAGCACTTCTTCTAAGTCGTCATTGCAAGAATTTTTCTCTTCTCCCTGCTTTATTACTTCTGGTTGTTTTAAACCCAGCAAACGAAGAGACGAGTTAGCTTTTACTTCAATATATTCTTGGTTTTCTTCTTCAGTTGGAGTGAAAAGTCGAGTACCTATGTCATAATTAGAACCTTTGCTGCTAACCAACCACATTTTATGTAAGTCTAATTGAGATAGAGGGGTTTTTCCTGGGGGAAGATTGATAATTTGTGCTTGTTGTAAAGTATCAGTTGCTAATTGTTTGAGGTTAGCCAATCCAACGGCACGTGAAGCTAATTCTGCACCCAGTAAATCGTATACTTCAATAATTGTAGGTTGATTGTAAAAATATGCTGCAAACTCCTCTGAATCTTCACTACTTTTAGATAGTTGTAAAAATTCAAAAAAATCTTTGATTGATATAGAAAAACATTTCGTAAGGGTGGTAGCGATAACGGTTTCGCAAGGTATACCCCGTATCAAAGAAATCCAACCTATAATATTTCCAGGCTTATATAATTGCAGCGTTTCTGGAAATTTAGCACCCGGTGCATATCCCAACAACCGTGCTTGCCCTTCATATATAATCACAACCTTATCGGGTATGGTTTCTCGTACAAAGATCGTTTGCCCCATTCTGTAGCGTAGGGGTTGCAATTTCTGTGTAAACTGAACCAATAAGTCCGAGGATAACTGGTTGAATGGGTAAATGCTGGTAAGAAAATCCTGTTCGGTTGGGGTAGTATTCATTATTGAGAAATGGCAGCCTGTATTTCCGAATTTGATGAAAATGTGAGGTTGGAGAGCTTCGAGGTTTGTCCGTGGTTATTCTCAGAAAAATCTCCCAATTTTATCGAATTATCACCAACATTGTCCGAACATACAGAAACAGGTGAATGTTTCATTTCTTGTGCAACCCAGGTTTCAAACATATGATTGAGAAGATGTTGCCTCATGGTTTCATCTAATTGTGCAGATATAATCTTCTCTAACCTTAAAATTACAAACCATTCTCCCAACTTTGTAGGTGCTAACAATTCTCCGCTCGCCGATGTAGAAAGCATCTTGGCTATGGTAGGATGGGGCATACTTAATTCTACTGGCCCAATTAATCCACCACTTTGTGCTTCTTGCCCTTGTGAATATTCTCTGGCACTATCGTTAAAGCTTGCTTCTCCTGCTTGTATGCGGAAAAATAATTCTTGAGCTATTTCCATCTCTGTAACGCGGATGAGGGAGTAAACAACTTTATCAAATTGGGATTTGTTTGCTAAGAAATACGACTCTACTTTACTTCCCCAAGTAGCTACTTTAAACTTTTCTATCCGTAGTTCCCTGGTAGCAAATTCTTCTAATTGCCCCAAACTCATCCCATAATACTGACAAAATCCAATACGCGCTTCTTCTGACTCTATCTGGTTTCTGGTGAAAAACTCCTTGGTTGCGATCGCCGTTTCTTCATTTGATAATTTGATACCAGCAATGCCTTGATTAATTATCATATGACGACACAATATAGGTAGCATTTGATTGCCAGCCAATAGGTGTGGTAATTCTGTGGTAGAAACTGTTTGATTGCCAAATTTGAGTATGGGAGCCATAAAAGAGAACAAGCAGGTAGATGGATTGTGTTCCTGAGATAAAGAGCCAGAACGAATAACCGCATGATGGCTTAGATAAAGTAGCGATGGCAATAGAAGCTATACCTAATTATGTAAGAAATAATTTATTTAATTTAAGTAAAAACACGGAACTATGTATGAAGCTATATATTAGCGAGAACTGCTATATAGATTCCCCAATCCCAAATAATTGATTCAAAATCGGTGTAAGTTTGATTTAAAATACTTTTGATTGTGGTATCGAAATAACTTTCTCGGTTGTAGACGGGGATGACGGTTGGGATGGTAGGAGTCATGAGAAAGTCAATCAAATTTAGTAGTAAGTAAAATATTCGATTGTATGATGGCTTTTTTGTTATGATACGGCAACGATAACTATACTGATATTTAGCAATTATAATTATATTTATTGATTTTCAATTTCTTTAAGTCTTTCTTCTCCCAAAGTTTCTTTAATATGATTAACCAACCATTTCTCATGAGAAGCAAGAGATTTTAGTTCTCTATTTAATCGTTTTTGTTTATCTCTTATTTTGACAAGATATTCAAGTATTGCAGTACCATCTTTACCTGTGCGATACATTTGTGCTAATTCTTCACTTGATACAATTCTCCCTACCATAGCACTACTATCTAATTCATCTAACCTTTTCCAACGTTCTAATTGCTCTGGAGTTGCTTGTTTTTGTTCTGACATAATTTAAATCACTTCTTATTCTTAATCAAATATTTGCAATTGACGCTTTAATTCAATATCATCTAAAATGATTAGTGCTAAATACGAAGGTACTACAACTACTAAGCGCTAAAGAATCATTTTCTATGAAACCTAGATTTAAATAAAATTCTGTAGCCCTTGGTATTGCCAATGCTTTAACTACTCCTCCAAAGCCCTTTGATAAACTTTCTTCAATAATACCTTCAATTAAAGAAGTTGCTGCACCTTTACGCTTATACATATTTTCTGTAGTAATTCTGTCAATTACGTTCCAAGGTGCATTTGTAAGAGTATCAATGATTATTGCTGGCTTTGAATTGTAATCAATCTCAACATATCCTTCACTTATTATTGCTGCTGATTGTAATCTTCCTTCTTCGTCAACTACTCCTCTAAAATTTATATCATCCTCAACAGAAAAAGCTAATTCTCTAACAGACGCAAAACAGTCACCAAACAAAGTATTAACTATATTACCAACCAGTATTTCCATCATAGAAATTGGTGATATATTCTATGCACTTATTATCCCAGGATAATATTTGACTTCTAAATTCTGGAAAAGTCCCATCAACATATGAAAATTCATTCATTATATTTTACATTCAGTTCAATATATAGATAACATTAATTTTTCATATATTCTGAGTGATATCCGAAAATGCAGTAATTTTAGAAATTAATGACAGTGCTTCCGAACGCAATTGCTTGTCAACCCATTCCAATTTTTCCGGATTTTCTATTACTGCATCTGATAATAATTGAGCTAGATTTAAAAGCCATTCTTTATAATATGTACCAGAATTTTCTATTACAACTGCCAAAGCATTGATATCTTTACAAGTAATTGAAGCTAAAGTATTCCATTGCTCTTCAATGGGCCCAACATTACAAAAATCAATTATTCTTGCTATTAATTCTTCCGTTTCTTTAACTTCTTGTTTACTAAACTTATTAATATTTTCTACAACTACAAATAGTTCATTACTAAGAAATTCTATTGTTTCTTGAGTTGTTGTTGGGTTGATAATAACCTCATCTGATTCGGTTTGGGGATTATCTATTTTATTGTGCTTCGATTCACTTACTGTCACTTCCTGGGTTTCAACTTCAATTTGCTTTGTTTCCTCCGTAACGGGTACCTCTACTAAACGTCCCTCTTTCAGAGCTTTTCGTAGCGCTAGAGATTCAGCGACTATCTGTTGAGCGCTTTTACCCTCAGAGTCCATCATCCTTTGCAAAATAACCCCTGTTTCTTGGTCATGGATTGGTGGTATCTGACAATATCTACGACCGTCTTTAGCTTGTCTCCAAATGGTCGGCTTTTCTGGGAGAAATGGTTTAGGCTTGCGCTCCTGTTTCATTAGCTCTCGGACAGTCTGTTGAGTGATGTAGCGTCGGTCGAGAAGCTTTTCGATTACAGGAGCGTATTTTTTATTCTGATTGGCTAAGCAAAATATGGTCGCGGGTTCTACTTGAGCTAAATCTTGAGGTGAAAATTTTTTAAAGGTTTTAGCTACTTTTAGGTATTTTTTGTCCTCGTTCTCCCATCCCCAATATGAGATTAATTTTTTATAAGCTTTGCGAGATAGTTCAACTTTCTGTTTAGCCAAGTAGAATGCATTTTTTAGGATATTTACGGTTGCTTGGGCTAAAGAGTTGGCACAACTTATATTTGGTAGTAACGTAGCGGCAGTCATTAATAGATTCCCTGAAAAACAAAGCGGATGATTAGACGTTATTCTCCGTTCGGAGAATAACCGGTAAAAAATTAGTTAAGCAGCAGTTACGAGTGCGTTCATCTCGATGACGAACATTGCAGCGTCATTGCTGGATTCAAAGAGAGGTTTCAACTTGTAGTTACGGGGTTGAGATATCCACAAACCGTTTTTCTTGTCTCGCTGGAATGTCCCCAGTAACTGGGAATCTCTCCAGACACGATATTTACCACTCTCGTCGGAATCTATTTCTACGCTTCCGAGAATAGTTTGTTCGCTTTGTTTTTCAAGGAATTGATGTAACAGCAATTGAATATTAGTAGTACTGTCTGATACATCTAGCCAACAATTACTTTTTGGTAGTATACTTGAGTCAAACATATTTAAATTTCCTTCTGGTTGAGCAAACATAATCAAGTTCTCTTCTGGTTGAGGTTTAGCAAAGGCAAACGTGTTTCCGCCAAGAATCAAGCGTTTGCCTTTGTTTTGTCTAAAATTATTGTACTGCTA
>ERZ1740052.69-NODE-69-length-33354-cov-5.259918_pt1 | contig 33354 bp, 27 predicted proteins | sample MGYA00581750_ERZ1740052 | MGnify/ENA primary metagenome ERZ1740052 (study PRJEB43018, sample SAMN04849743) | marine metagenome | isolation source: floating plastic debris | place: Pacific Ocean | collected 2008-08-30 | study: EMG produced TPA metagenomics assembly...
GAGCCCGTCTCTCGCGAGTTGTCCGGCTCTGGCCCGGTCACCTATATCCGTCTGAGTGACGCCTAGGTCCGAAGTACTGTAGTAGGGATGCAGCGTAATTGCATCGGCGACTTCTATGGCGCTGCGATTGTCTTCGCCTGTTTTCTCCTGTAGCGCAGAGAGCCAGCCGTTGATGCGTGGACCCGCACTCTCTTCTGGAACAACACCAGTAAGCGCAATGTCAGCATCGGGAAAAACGTCTTTAATCGCCAGCGTCCATTCTTTTGCCGTGGCTGCGTAGTCTTCGGGCGTGGGAAAACCACCGACTCGTTTTGGATTGGCACTTTTCGACTCTGGGCGCGTGTAGTTCGGGAGGCTAAAGTACAGCTCGTTGCCCAGCTCAATGCGATTGACAGACATCCCGAGAGCGGCTGCTTCTTCTAGGTGGCGCAGCTCCTTTTCGAGATAAGAGGTGTTCATATTCATCACCCAAATCGGGTCCGCGTTTGCTTCGGTGATGAAAGGGGCTACATTCTCCAATGTTGCATTGATGCCGTTCTTAAAGTTCAGACTGTTGGGAATAGCCTGCGGTAAAAAATAAGGAAATTTGTTGAGTGGGCGAACCTCACCGTTGGAAAACCAATTTACAACCTCCCCTCGATCCCAATCCCAATAGTTGCCGGTATCTCCACCTGGAAGGCGGAGGCTTTGTCCGCCAGCAAACTGGGCTGCCTGTGCAAATGATGAAATATCGACCGCACTCCAATCGTCAATGCCGACAACATTTGTGTTGTAGCAGCTGTAATTGTTGGGAACGGTGCGAGTGACGCTTGCAGTGGCTATGTCTTGAAGAGTTAGGTCAAGAAAAATTTTACTGATTCACATGCGAGTATGCTTCAGGTCGTGTTGTTTGTTTAAAGGGTTTTCTAGAGAAACTGCCAATCAATACGATGTGAAGCAGCGAAAAAGTATAGGGGCTACACGAGTATCAGTAGCCTTTGAAGAGCTGATAGATTTTTCTGTAACAAGAAAAGTTGTTTAAGTGCATTTACCTTCTCGCCATCCTTCGACCTGATCCGGCCTTTTATCTGAAGTTTAAGAGGATTTCATAACCGCTTAACTCAATCAGGGAGAGGTCTTTGAGGCTTAGAACAAGTTCACAACAAGTTCAGATAAGGGGATGAGAGTCCAAGAAAACGCCATAGCAAAACACCCTCTCTAAGTGCCGAAGGTCGGTCTTAGAGAGGGCTATTGAGTAAATATGCGAATGCTGGCGCTTAGATATTGCGGACCGTGGAATTACTTAGCTGATGTCTGACTGCTTATACCTGGCTGCTGATGTCTGACTACAGCATCTTGCGCATAGTCGTCCAGTCTTCGGTGTTGACTAGCCAGGGAAGGACAGAAACCTTGATGGTGATACCGTTTTCATCGATGTATATGCGGCGGCTGTCGGCTTTGACGAATTCCCAAGACTCGAAGGTGTAGCGCTTGGTTGTGAGGCCCAATAGGTTGTATACGGTGAGTTGACGAGGCTCTAGCAAGAAGCAAGGGCGGTGTAGACAATAGCAGCCGAAGCCCAGTAGCAGCGCCCCAACTACCGCCAGAATAATTAGGTTTGTGCCTACTTGAAGCGTCATCCACAGGCTGTAGAGCACCGCCAAAAGTCCGCTCGCTAGAAAAAGGGCTCCTAGCGTTGTTTTGTAATAGGCGGTTAACTGTCTTGGTGGGCGGGTGGATGACATGGATGAGGACAGCAAAAAAGCGTAAGTGATTAAATCGATATTACGGATCTTCTATATCTACAACAAGTTTGATGCGATATGCATGGAGAGTATCACTGAAGTATTGAATTTAGTCAATGCGTATATGGGTGTTTCATAGCATAAGGATAGACTCGAAGCCCATAGGGATTGGAAAACAAGTGGGTGAGATTGGAAAATAAGTGGGTGTCATGATGTGGACTGCTCGAACAGTTTTTTGCTCTGTGAGTCGCCTACATATCGCCAGTGCCAGGGCTCGGGGGACGTATTGCCTAGCAGTCCCTTTTCTGTAATCGATAGCTCAAAGCCGTAGTCTGCGGCGTTTGTTTTGAGCCAGTTGAAGGCCTCAGACTGTGCAAATCCGGGCTGCCAGTCCTGTGATTCTTCTGCTCCACCAATAGCGATCGCATAGCCAGTCGGATAGTCATCTTGCACCGTTTCATTCTCAGCTTCTGTCGCTCCTTTGTCCTTGGCGCGATAGCCTGCCAAAGCGTAGAGATTGACGTTGTCTGCTTGCGCGGCTGCCACCATTTCCCAAAAAGCCCCAGCTGCAGTGGGCTGTAGCAAAATGCTGCCGTCTTGTAGTAGCGGTGTGAGTTCGCTGGGCTTCGCTTCTGGGTAGTCAATGCGCTTAGCTTGCCAATCTTCCCAGGTTTGCGGCAGCTGAGTGAGGCGATACTGACCCCACTGAAAGGTTTTGACGCCTACGCCTACTGCGATCGCTAAGGCGATGCTGCCCGTAAACAGTTTAAAGAGGTAGGGATTTGCCGCTGAGAATGGATAGGTTCTGCCTGTAACAGATCCCGATCTAGAGCCCGCCTTAGAAAATGAGGGTTGCCCATACTGGCCATTTCGACCCAATTGGCTACGGCCAGACGTAGATGCAGACGATGGCTTCACGGCACCGCCGGGTGCGGCAATCACTGTGTTTAGCCGACTGTCGTTGGCAATATTGTAGCGATCTCGTCCCAATCTCAGCGTGTCTAACGCGGCCGCTGCATCGACAAAGCGATCTGCATGCTTGTGACGCACTAGCCGATCGATAAATTCAGCTAGAGAGATACTCACCTGCGCACCCTCCCGCCACAGCAGCCCTTTGTTTGGGTCGTAAGAAAGATCGTAGTGAGGCTGGCCAGTCAGTGCTTCAATTGCAATGAGTCCTAGCGAATATAGATCGCTCGCAGGCGTGGGATTGTCCCCGTAGTCTGGCTGGAGTTGCTCTGGGGCCAGATAAGGGTGAGGGCTCACTGGCATGGTGACTTGAAGCTGGCCATCTGCGCTGAGCTCACTGCGCGAAAGGCGAGAGAGACCTCCAAAGTCGGTCAGAAATATTTGCCCATCGAAGTCTTGGCGAACGAGGTTTTGAGGATGCAGATTTTGATGAATCTGTCCCTGACGGTGCACGCTGCAGAGTGCGACCAATACATCTTGGAGTAGTTTGGCGACGTAGCTTTCGCTGAGCTTTTTGCCGGGGGTAATCTCTTTACTGAGCGGGTGACCTACTATGTGGTCTCGCACGATGTAAAAGGTGTTTCGCGCTTTGGCCGCAGCGGGTTGGTTTTCAGCAGCGTCAGTGGGCGGCGCCGCGTGCGACCTCGACGTCCCGCCAGGGGAGGAGCGCCCTTGCTCGCGTGCGATCGCTCCTTTCTCGCCAGCCACCCGATGAAAATAGGCCAGTATGCTAGGCACTTGGGGTGAGTGGCCCAACTGCTCTATCAGCTGGGCCTCGCGCTCTAGCCGATGGCGCATCTCTGGCTGTGAATAGTGAATCGCGGTAATCACACAGCTCGGACGCTGCAACTGCTGGCGATCGCACCCTAAATGTACTGAGCTAACGTCTGTTTGGCTCAGCTGCTTTTGTAGTTCGAAGCGGTCTGCAAGAATCCGAGTGCTCATGGGTTAGGCTAAATCCGTCAGACTAAAAAGCAATAGCGCTCTACATAATTCACTACACCTCTGAAGGGGTAGTTTCCTTTGCTTTTTTAGTACTGTCTTTAATTATGCGCACAAATTCTGTACGCATAATCACTGGGACCTAGTTTTTACGACTTAGCTTTGGCCTCTAGAGTTTCCAACCGGCTCTTTAACTCTTTATTGGTCTCTTTAACTTCTGCGAGTTCCTGACGCAGGTCCGCTAGGGCCAGGTCTGCTCCGATCTTCTTTTGTACTTTTTGTGCGGCTTCGTCGGCACGGCGCTTTACCCGGCCATCAGGGCTGTGAGTGGCAAGCCCGCGCAAAATGGCGATCGCACCTTGTACTTCCATCTGCGAAAGTGCGGCAACGGTCGCCACCTGCGTCAGGAAGAAATCTTCCCGCGAGAGGGCGTCTAGTCGATCTAGGATGCGCTCTACAGTTGTTTTTTCTTGACCGGTAGAGATTGTCCCGAGGGATCGGATGGCTGCTAGCCTGAGGGGTTGAGGGATTCCTAGCTCCGTGTAAGGCAGCAGCAAATCGAGAGCAGCGGTAGATGTTTTGAACTTGCTGAGGCCAGCGATCGCACCGCTACGTACCACTTCGTTCCAGCCAGAGCGCTCTTTGAGTACGCTATCGAGCAGCTTTAAGGTCTTTTTCTCTTTGTCTTTGCCGTCTAGTGTGGTGGTGCCAAGGTTGCCAAGCGATCGCACTGCTGCGGCCTCCACGTAATAGCTCTCATCTCCTTTTTCCACCACCCCTTTAAGCGCTTTATAGCTCTCCGATGTTTTTACATCGCCTAGCGCTGTGACGACTGCTCGGCGCACCTTCGGGTGCTTATCTTGTAGACCGATTGTCAGCGCAGCTTCTGCCTGAGTGAGCTGCACGGACCCTAGCTGCCCGGCGACTTCAGCGCGAACCGCCCAAAACGGCTCAGCCTTCATTGACTGCTCTAAGCTTTCAACAGCCTCCAAACTACCTTTTTTAGCTAATGCTTCAGCGGCCATCAGGCTAGAAATAGGGTCAGGGTCGTGAGCTAGCTGGGCCTTGAGTTCAGCAATGGGGTAAGCCAGCTCTACTGTTTTCAAGAAATGATTGCCGACATCAAAGCTAATGAAGTCAGGCTTGGTCTCCAGTGGGAAGTACAGCGCCTGCTCTCGCTCATGAATGCGGACTTTAAAGGTTTTGACCTCTGCCTTTTGCCCTTTTTTCGATTTTCCTTCCTTAAGCGCATAGCCAAAGCCAATCGGAATTTTGAGATCAAATAGTCCCTCTTGCACTTGAGACTTGCCGTCTTCTACCTGGGTTTGAGTGATGGTCAGCTTTGCAAGACTGCTCTCTGCATCCCAGCTGTAGCTCACCTTGTAGGCGGGGTGACCGCCCCGATATACGTATTGATCGAATAGATAGCGCAGGTTGCGACCGGTTGCCTTGTCAATTGCTCGCAGCAGGTCAATGGTTTCCACGGTGCTGTGTGCGTTATCTGCTAGGAGTGTAGACAGCGTTTTGGTGAAGAGTTCGTCGCCCAGTGCTATCCGAATCATGTGATATACACACGAGCCTTTTTCATAGATGTGGCGGTCGTAAAGCTCAATCGCTTCACGATAGATGTGTGTCACCAGCGGACGGCGATAGCGGCTTTTGTCTTCACTCAGGTAAGCCCGAGCGTGGTTAAGGTGATAGTAAAACGCTTCGTCTTGACCCAGCGTTTCTTCTACCCAAAGCACTTCGGAGTAGGTGGCAGCGCCTTCTTTTACCCAGGCCTGCGACCAGTGATTGATCACAATGAGGTCGCCAAACGACTGATGTGCTAGCTCTTGCGCCACCAGGGTTTCGTCGCGCTCATTGTCGATAGCCGCTCGTTTGTCGATCATGCAGCGGTCTGTAAGCAGGGTGGTGGTAGTGTTCTCCATCCCTCCAAAAATAAAATCGCTGACACAGACCTGATCGTAATTAGAGAACGGGTAGTCGTAGCCAAACCACTTGCTGAGCGCTGCAATCATCTGCGGCGTTTTACCCATGGTGAGCTTGGCCTCGGCCTTACGCCCTTGCTCGAAATAGTAGGTGACAGGCTTGTCCGTCCACTTGTCTTGAATCGCTTCAAATTCACCAATTGCCAGCGTCATTAGGTAGCTGGGGTGCACTTTGCTGAGCTTCCAGTGATAAATTTTGTCGCTACCTTCTGTTTCTGTTGCCACCAGCTCACCATTGGAGACGGCCTTAAACTTTTTGGGAACGCGCACTCGAATCTCGGATGTGGCGAGCTGTCCAGGGTAGTCGAAGCAGGGAAACCAGAAGCGCGAATCTTCGTCTTCGCCTTGGGTCCACACCTGGGTTGGCTTATCGGGGTAGTGCTTATCGGGCCCGACGAAGTAAATGCCGCGCTGTGGATCTTTGACGGCGTAGTCGATAGTTAGGGTGAATGGTTTTTGGGCCTGGGTTGGCTTTTTGAGCGTGACTTTTAATTGCTCGCCGTCGTAGTCGAAGGCTTGTTTGGCATTGGCTACTTTGACAGATTTTATGTTTAGATCGACGGCGTCTAGCGTGAGGCTAGTGACCCCATCAACGACGGGCGTGATGCGCACTGTGCAGGTGCCGCTGTAGCTTTTGTTGGGGATGTCAAAGGCAAGATCTAGTGCGATGTGTTCTACTTGGCCCGGTCGATCAGGGTTGTAGTGAGGGTAAGCGCCGGGCAGTTCAAACGATTTTCGACCGGCCTGATCGAGCAGGGTTGAGTAGATGTTTTCCATAGTCAGAGAAGAGTGAAAGCGAGGGTGTATATGTATAGCTTAAATTAGCGCCTTTTCACCCTTTCTTTTCTGGTATTTACAATGCAAAACCTCTGTATGCTTTTACACAAATACAGAGGCCTGGTCGAAGCGTGTAGCTTTTATCTAGTCGGTCAACGATGAGCGAGTCAAAGGTTCTGGCTTGAGTGAATCGGGCACGGAAGGGTCGCGGTTAGGTCGGCCTTGATCGAGAAAGAACCCGAAATAGGCTGCAATTGCTGCTGTCCCCAGGTGCAAATATACATCGTTGCCATATAGCGGAATCAGGCCAAAGAAAGTGTTCGCAATCGGAATGAGGCCTAAAATACCGGCTAGCCCTAGCCAAACCGCTAGTGTATCGGCGTAGAGCCGAGCAAAAACTTCTGTACCCACAAAGCCAGCGAGGCCGCCCATGCCAATAACCATATAGATCATCGACTCGAAGGTGTTAACAGGAAACAACCCATACAGATAGCCCAGACCATCTGTCACACCCACTTCGGCCATCAGCCTAGGCGCAACTTCAATCGGTTCTACAAAGTTGGGCAGGACGCCGGAAATACCCAGGGCCAAGTAAACGAGACCAACGATAAGTGAAAAATAACGAACGGACATGCTGTGTTCCTTTGATAGCTAAGATGTCATGCCGTTATTAGAGTCTCTTTTTTAGGTAATAACCTTGTTCTAATGGCAGAGTCACCCGCAATCTTTAGGAATACTTGTTTCGCTATTTGGATGATAGAAACAACATATTTCATATAGGCAAAAATCTGTATGATTCGGTCATTTTGAGCAAAAAAAAGCTCAGCAAATGCCGAGCTTCAGGGTTCCATGAATGATTAAATGTTGGATCTATAAGAGCCTTTATTAACTTGTTTATAAGGTCCAAAAGACAAAGCTTTTGGAAAGGTGTGCTTCAGTCAGCTGGTGAGGTTAACACGCGGCGTTGGAGAATCGCTTTTGACTGAAGTGTTGAGGACAATATAGAAGCTCAGAAAATACACTGCTGTGCTCTAGACAACAGTTTTGGCGCAAGGCACGTATTTTTACAGAAATTATGGCAAGACTGATTCGCGGGTACGAAGCGCGAGGAGAAGTGCGGGGTCGAAAGCGAGTTGGGCTGCGATCGCAGCCGCGCCATGCTGATTGATATGGCTAGGGTCGGCAAACAAATCGGGCTGCCCTTGCCAGGCTTGCAGTAAATCGACGACCTCAAATCCATAGCGATCGCTCTCGGTCTGTAAAAACTGCCGAAAGCGATCTTCGTAATACAGCCGAAAGTCATCTAAATAGCTATCGCTCAAAGGCAAATTTACAAAAATCAGCTGTGCGTTTCGCTGTGTTGCAGCGTTGGCTGCCTCACCCAGTGCAACCGTTTGCGCACCCTGCAAGGCAAACGGAGAATACGCGCCGTCGTACTGCCCACTTACCTGCGGAAACTGTTGATAGTAAAGGGCCGGATCGAACCTGTCGCTCACCGCAGAAAAACCCATCCCATCCAAGGTCAATCCATTTAGGCGTGTGCCAACTAAATTCGCGTCAAACTGGGTGTCAGACCGTACCGTTATGCTGTCTGGCTGAGCAGCCAAATCAGACAGCCCAAACTGATTCTGATTCACTTCATTCTCATCTTCTATCCGTGTCAAAGATGGCTCCTCTTCTGTAGAAGTGTCGATCTCGTACGAGACAACCGTTCCACCAGCACTCGAAAAAGTCACTTCAGTTACGGGCGCTTCTGATACGAGTGCTGCTTCTACCACGGGCTTTTCGCCGCGAAGAATGGCCTGATAGCCTGGCGATGCAATCAGGCTTTCCCAGGTGCGATCGCGCCGCCCATCGTTAAAGGCTCTCGATCCATCTCCCCACACCACCACGGGTGGTAGCTCACCTGGCAACAGCTCACTCAGCATAAAGTTCACCACCTGAGCGGTTGCCCCATTCACACTGAAGTTGTACACCTTCAGCCCAGGGTAGCCTTGCCCTGCTAGCTGTGCCTGCAATTCTGTGGGGTCAATGCCTTGCAGCGCCCGAGAACTTCCCACAATCAAAATATCGGTTGTGCCTACCTCGTTGACATAGGCCATGTAGCCTTCCAACTGAGCTTCAATCTCAGTACTGCCAAAAGAAGGAAATGCAGCCGCAGGCGTTGGCTCATTTGGTCGCGACCTCAACCGCTGCAAATAATCCAGCAGTCGTTGTCTGCTTCTTTCCCTATCCGCTTCTGCCAGCAAATCTGTTAGCTTATCTGAGTCTTCTAAGTTGGCTCCTTCAGCCATTGCTGGTGCACCAGATACTGCCGTAGCAGTACCAAAAGCACACAAGAATCCAACCATAGCCAAGTAGTAGAGAGAAGATGGCTCGGTGCGTTGGGGCGATCGCAGCGCAGGGATAGAAGCTTTTCTGCTGAGCTGAGAAAAATCAGTCATACTCACGGAAAGGAAAGTAGCAAGAAACAGCGATGACAGGAGAGTGATGTAGCGCGTAGCAGGCTGTATAAGCGCATACACTTAGCAACCTTATCGCCTCATCGACTAATTACTCAGTGATTGTGTTCACTTCAACTCACCGGCAGACAGCCATAGCAAGTAAGTTGTTTTACCCATTTTCTTTCAAACAGCTTGCATATATGCCCGAAAAGGCGTACTAAGTATCACCATGACGGCTTTACGGTTACACCAAGGCCAACTGCCAACATTCCAGCGCCATTGCAGCCAAAATGGTACTAAAATGATGGTACAAATATACTAAATTGGAATCATGGTTCAATATACCCTTGCTCAAAGTCCTGAAGTTTTGATTGATGTGCCCGGTCGGGACTCAAACAAAGCCCGTGAAAAGGCAATGGATCAGCTGATGTCTCTTATGGATGATGGCAAGCTGCCCACTGAGCTAGACGATGGTTTTAACCCTAAGGAATTTATCGAAGTGAAAGAGCCCAAAAACGAGCCGTCGGACGAAGAAAATGCAGTCGTCGACGCTGTACAGACCCTTAGCAACTTATCCAAGCTAAAAATAAAAGTACAGGGCTCCCGCGAAGAAGCCCTCAAGGTCCGCAAACTCGTCGATCTTCTATTCACTGATGATTTCATCGAAGAAGAGCAAATCGAGGAGCTCAATAGCGGCTTCAAAACGCTCAAAACCTTCGCCCAAACCAACCTGAAGTATCGCGATGCCAAAGACGATGCCGAGGCTGCCCGCGAAGTCCTCGACAATGCGCTGAATCCACCTAGCAAGAAAAAGTAAGGCAGCTAGGTTCGATAGCTACGTAATTCAGAAAAAGCGAAGGGCTCACAAACTCGTGCCCTTCGCTTTTTAATGCCGTTGAGTGGAGAACTCGCTGACAACTCAGAACTGCTTATCTTCTTTTCGAGGCTACGCCCTGATAGAAGTAGCCCATCACCTTCGGTAAATCCGCACTGTAGAATTCTTTGACTTCTATCTGGTCAAACGCGGCTCTCACTAGCTCATCGATTTTGCGGTTGAGATGGCAGCCATCTGCAATTACTCGTTGAATGGGTGTAATTCTATCTTGCCAAGACTGAATTCCTGGCTCGTTGCTTAATCCATGCTCTATAAAGAAAAAACGTCCGCCTGGCTTAAGCACCCGGTACGCTTCCCTGAGTGCTGTTTCAACGTTGGGAATGCTGCATAGAGTCCATGTGCACACCACATTGTCAAAGCTGGCGTCTGGCATGGATAAGTTTTCGCCGCTGAGTGTTTTGACCTGTACTGGAATGGGGCACTCGGTGATGCGTTTTTGTGCGATCGCGCCCATTCCCTCATTTGGATCAATCGTCGTCAGCGAAGTCACCGCCGCCGAATAATACGGTAGATTCAACCCTGTCCCAAACCCAATCTCCAGCACATCGCCCGACACCTCACTCAACAGCTGACGTCGATACTCGCTCATCGACTCACCCTGCATCGTCAGCTCTAGCAACCGAGGAAAAATCACCCGCGAATAAATTCCCATCACCGACTCAATCTCGCTTCAACGACATCCCTGATCTTAACCTTATCTCCTGTTCCCCATAGCCCATTGCCTCAATAAACACCCGCTTCCCTATTCTCAAAACTTCTGATAGCGTTTTGATCACCCGCAAATAACGCACACCACCCACGGGATACCTATGGCAGCACTCACAGGTCGAAATCTTCTGAGCCTTGCAGACCTCACGCCTGCGGAAATGCAGCATCTGCTAACTACAGCAGCACAAATCAAATCAGGAGAAATTAACCCGCAGTGCCCTCAAAAGATTCTAGGTCTGGTGTTTAAAAAAGCCTCAACCCGTACCCGCGTTAGCTTTTCTGCTGCGATGTACAAGCTCGGCGGCCAAGTCATCGACCTCAATGCCAACCTCACCCAAATCGGTCGTGGCGAATCCATCGCCGATACAGCCCGTGTCCTCACCCGCTATCTAGACGTGCTTGCCATTCGCCCCTTCGAGCAGGCCGAAGTCGAAGAGTTCGCAAAATACAGCACCATTCCCATTCTCAACGCCCTCACCGACTTAGAGCACCCCTGCCAAATCCTGGCCGACTTGCTCACCGTTCAAGAAGAGTTTGCTCAGCTCAAAGGACTCACCATGACTTACCTCGGTGATGGCAACAATGTGGCGCACTCGCTGATCTTGGGCTGTGCCCTAGTGGGTATGAATGTCCGCATTGCAACGCCAAAAGGATACGAGCCTGACCCGGCTATTTTGAAACAGGCTGAAGAAATTATGCAAGGGCAAAGTGAAGTCGTTGTCACTACCGACGCCAAGGCAGCCATTGAAGGCGCTCATGCGCTCTATACAGATGTATGGGCCAGTATGGGACAAGAAGATCTAGCCGAAAAGCGCATTCCTATCTTCGAGTCGTATCAAATCAATGAAGCGGCAATGGCGATCGCAAATCCCAAAGCCATCGTTCTCCACTGCTTGCCTGCCCATCGCGGCGAAGAAATTACCGAAGCCGTTATGGAAGGCCCCCAGTCTCGCATTTGGAATGAGGCCGAAAACAGAATGCACGCCCAGCAGGCATTGCTCGCGGCTGTCCTTGGTGCAGTTTAGTAACGAATCTCGACTAATACAGACATCAAGTTTTTGCCCCCGCCGTCTTTGCAAACTGCCACCCAATCAACCCGAGCAAGATTACGCCAAGTAGCCCTGCTAATGGATTGCGGTCAATCCCTGTCACCCATTCAGGGGCTTGGCCGGTGTATTCGCTTAGCCCGCCTACATTCACGATGTAGTAGCCCCATATCAGTCCAGCGTGCAGCCCAATTTGGTAGCCCAATCGACTCAGCCGCTTACCTGGCAAGCCTGTCGGTGAGCGCCGTGCCCACACCAGCGCCATACCCAGCACCACCAACCCAAAAAACTGGGGCAGCGTCCTTACAATCTCTGCCCACGGCTTAATGAAGTGAGTCGCCGCAAAAAAGGCCGCATTCATCATCAGCGCGCTCAGCGTAGCGTAGCCTTGCTCCAGCTCAGCCAACACCCACCCACGAAACAGCATCTCCTCGGCAAAGCCAACCGCCAGGGCCATTAACAATCCCTCCAGTACAAACCTGGCCAGCCGAGGACTTGGCGCAGCAGGCTGAGCCCAACCCAGAACTGTTTCTATGCCAAATAGTGAAAAAACGCCCAAAACACCGATGCAAAGTGCGAGGCCTAAGTCGCGAAAAAACTGAGCCTGAAAACGCAACCCGCATCGCTGAAAAGGCTTTGCCCACTTATGGATGCGCCGGCCCCAGATAGGGAGCCCTATCAAGAACCCTACATAAACCAGCACCAACGCCACAATTTCTGCTGCTGAAGAACCGTAAAACCAACCGCTCGGCCAGTAAACAGAGACTGCGATCGGTAGCCAAAACAGCGCTAGAATCCATAAAAATGTAAAGATCCTACGCCAGGGCCCCTGCCGCCTAACCCAATGTGTAGCGCTTTCTACCGCAAGCGACTTCACAAGCCTAGCCGTGTAAACAGATCTAGCCAGACAGAACTTATGTGGCTCATGGACTCGTGTGGCTCATGGACTTTCTAGCCGATTTACTCGTCTGGTTCAATAGTGCTAGTAAGCCCCTTGCTGCAAAGGGTTTCACAGTAAAACTCGGCATGTTCTAGTTCGCAAATAATCACAAGTCCCTTCCCGGAGCTGTGAGCCTGCATCATGATGTCGATCGCTTGGGGTGCCGTGAGTGCAGGCACCGTCTCGATCAGGCATTCCACAACGTATTCCATACCATTAAAGTCGTCGTTGTGTAACAGCACGCGATATCGCGGCGCAATCTTCCGAACCGTCGAAGTCGTTGTTTTTTCAATGGTTCCAATAGACGTAGGCATGGCATTAATCTAGATTTTGCTAGCTTATACTTTCGAACATTCGGCAAAGATTGGGGCGGAAAGCTGGGCCACCAGAGCAGACTGCACGCAACGAAGGTGTCAGAGGCTTGAGTTACAACAGCGTTACACCTCGGCCATCGAACCCACTTCAACACATCGTCAAAATCAAGTTGAAATGATGACATTTTAGCAGTGTTACTCAAGGCTGTGCGTTTCTACTAAGACGCAAGTAAGCCAGATTGATTGTCACAGCCTTTTTATATACATCGTAAAACTACGCCCCAGTTACTGCGTAACAGTCACGTAACAACTAGAGAGAGTGATAGAATAAACAAACGTTCACGAACTTTAATATATCTTAGCCAAAGTAAATAACATCGCACAACTTACTTTAGTAGCGACGTGCCAGTCATGACAGTTTGCGGCTGTAAGTGCCTCATTTAAAATAATCATCGGCGAGCTTATGAGCATTGTTCCTTCTCAGATTCTCTATTTAGAGCATGGCTCGTCTCGCCTGTATGCAGAGGCTATACAAGTTGTCAGCAATCGGCAGGTTTGCTGGGCTAGGCCAACGCTGCTCATTCAAAGGCTGCCAGAGAATGTTTCTGGGCCTACTCGGCAGGCTGCGATCGCAAATGCCGCCCAGTCTTTTGAAACGTCACAGCTAGAAATGTATGACTTGGAAGGCTGCCCAGATCTAATTTGGCCGTTGGCCCCTTTCCACATTGCCTACGATCTCGACTTTTTCTCGCTTCTCGTGCAGATCAAAATCACCCCTGACGAAGACACACAGCCTCAGGGAAGTAGCCAGCTCAGCGAATTTATTCGCAGCTTCTGCCACACCCGTACAGATATTTTCGACTGCAATCGAGCCAGTGAGCTGTCTTCATAGCGATCGCTATGAAGATGAACCTAGTTAGTCATTGCTATTCCTAGAGATCGGCGAGTGTGCCTCTATTTGAGGTGGCCGACATCATCATTTCCGACCGGTGGAACCTAATACCGTTTCGGTAGTTCAGTACTTTCACAGACGAAAAACCGGTACGCGCGGCACTTGAATCACGCCTTAGAACGGTGCGAAATACTGGTTGCTATTCAAACTCGCCTGGGTAAGTTAAATCCGTGGGTCAGTTAAGGGAGCAGGCAAAGTTACTGGTCATCCATCACAGAATCGAACCCAAAGGTAGCTTTCAGCCTGAGGTGCTTGTGCGATCTATCTCAGTGAATCTATCTCAGTGAACAGTGTTTATCTCTGATTACTTGTGTAGGGTTTACGGAATGGAATCAGTAGGACCTGTTGGTTTGGCTATCCACCAAAAGGGTTAGACAAGAAACTAATAGCGCCAGCAAACGTTGAAGCTATTATCAATTTCTTCTAACCTTTGTGCTGTTTAAGAAGCCAGTTTGTATCACAAATTACTGAACAAAAGGTAAAGAGTACAAAAGGTAAAGAGTGCTTGCTGCTCTTGTCCCAGGATTCCTGTTTCTCGTCAAGGTTTAAAGCTTTAAAGATATTTAATCAATCGGAGCAATATTCATCACAATTTAGCGTCTAGTGGTAGGGAACAAAAAGTATTGAACCGTATCTTTATTAAGAGTGATGCCTATCTGTTTTCAATGACCTATCAGTAGTTTTATATGAGCCACAGTCAAAAGAATGAAATATGTCAGTGCAGTCGCTAAGGGAATGGGTGAATATGTAAACGATGTAAACGGTGTTTTTTTAGAAGTTTTTTTCCAAGGTCACATTGCGAATGGCACTAAATCCAATCACGATGTATCGGATGACACCGACTAATTGATTCAGTTTGGAGTTAAGTAATGACACTTACCCAAAACTTTAAACCCGTCATAATGCAGGTCAAGATTAGACAAATATACTGGTGTGATCTAGACCGTATCAAGTCGAGAAAGATAGCGTTATAGCTATCTAATCGTTCTCTTCTATAACCGCGAGTTATTGCCTTGTTCGCTGTTTGCGGCATGTGTATAGAAATATACGAAAAAAGGCTGTTACACGCAGAGAATCATCATATAACCCACTGACTGTTAACCACGCTGATTTGTGTGGCTACTAGCAGTTGTCAAACAAGTAAGTATACAAACGCCGACTGAGGAAAGAGTACTATGACAAGCATCAACACACCTGTGACTATCATCTGCCCTTCCGGCATTCTCAATGCAGAAAGTGCTTCTAGCCTGACTAGAGAAATTACGTTGGCTAGCCGAAATCCATGCGCCAACGAGCTAGTGGTTGATATGAGTCGAGTGGAGTCTTTGGATAACGCTGGGTTGGTTTCGTTAATGTCAGCGTTAAATGCTGTTGGCCCTCGCTTCAGTCAGCTCAGCATTTGTGCTGCACCGCCCTCCATTCGAATTGTGTTGGAGATGACCCAGCTAGATCGCCTGTTCCGAGTGATTGACCGTGCGCCGACGCCTGCACTGGCTGCATAGATTTTCACTTCATTCTGCGTTAGACCACGTCTACGTTAGGCCACAGCAGATATATCGAATCATAAGCACCGTTCACTTACTTGAAGCAGCGGTGCTTGTTTTGTTTTTATAAGCAAAGTGGCAGACGCTATAGTAAAGGCCTGATTTATTTCTTGCGATAACTGCCGTGCCCCTTGCTGCTACCCGTCCCGATTCTTCTGCGAATTCCCAAGGGAAAGGCTCCGCCAATTCCCCAAGGGAAGGCTTCGCCAATGCTGAGTTGCTCAATGCGGATATTTCTCGCCCAGCTCGCTACTTGGGTAATGAACGGGGCGCGGTGCACAAGCCTTGGAACACCGCCGTAGTGCGCTGGGTGCTGACCTACCCAGAAATCTACGAAGTGGGTGCTTCTAACCTAGGCCATATCATTCTGTACAGCATTTTGAATGCGCAGCCTAGGCAGCTGTGCGACAGAGCTTATTTACCTGCTGCTGATCTCACCGAAAAGCTGAAGAGTAAAGGCATCCCGCTATTTGCAGTAGAGTCTCGGCGTAACCTCACCGATTTTGACATTTTAGGGTTCAGCTTGAGCTACGAGCTAGGGGCGACCAATATATTGGAGATGCTGTCGCTGGCGCATGTACCGCTCACCTGGAAAGAGCGAGATGCACAAGGGCCCTGGAATACTGAAACCGGCAGCTGGCCTTTGATCTTTGCTGGGGGTGGTACGGCTACCTCTAATCCTGAACCCTACGCCGACTTTTTTGACTTCGTGGCCTTGGGCGATGGTGAAGAGCTGCTACCAGAGATAGGTCTGGTCATTGAAGAGGGAAAAGCCGCTGGACTCAGTCGTGAAGAACTACTGCTGGACCTTGCTCAGGTTCCAGGGGTATATGTGCCTAGGTTTTATGACATGGCCGCCGATGGCTCTGTGCATCCCAATCGCGATGGCGTTCCTGCCAGGGTGTTACGGCGAGTTGCCCCACCGATGCCTGAGTATTCCATCGGTTTGGTGCCCTATGTTGAAACGGTGCATGACCGGCTGACGGTGGAAATTCGTCGGGGCTGCACGCGCGGCTGTCGGTTTTGTCAGCCAGGGATGCTGACGCGCCCTGCAAGAGATGTGCCGCCTGATCAGGTGATTGACACCATTGAGCGAGGGATGCGCGAGACGGGGTACAACGAATTTTCGCTGCTGTCTTTGAGCTGTTCGGACTACTTAGCTTTGCCGTCGGTTGGGGTGGAAATCAAGAACAGACTAAAAGATGACAATATCAACCTGTCGTTGCCCAGCCAGCGGGTAGATAGATTTGATGAAAATATTGCTCATATCGTCGGTGGGCTGAGGCAAACGGGGCTGACCTTTGCGCCAGAGGCAGGCACGCAGCGAATGCGCGACATCATTAACAAGGGGCTGACGAATGAAGAGCTGCTGCGTGGGGTAAAGACAGCCTACGAGCAGGGCTGGGAGCGGGTGAAGCTGTACTTTATGATCGGTTTGCCAGGGGAGACTGATATCGATGTTTTAGGCATTGCTGAAACGGTGCGCTGGCTCCGTCGCGAATGCTTTATTAAGGGTCGGCGGGCGCTGAAGTTTAATATCACGATTTCTAATCTCACGCCGAAGCCGCATACGCCTTTCCAGTGGCACTCGGTTTCGACCGAAGAATTTGAGCGGAAGCAAGCGCTACTAAAGTCTGAGCTGAGTGCGATTCGCGGGGTAAAGGCTAACTTCACCGATGTACGCATTTCGGCGATGGAGAATTTTGTGGGGAGAGGCGATCGCAGACTCTCCGCAGTCGTTCGTCGCGCTTGGGAACTCGGTGCCGGTATCGACGCTTGGTGGGAGAGCTTGGAAAATGCTTTTGGCGCATGGACTCAGGCGATCGCAGATGCGGGTCTCGACTGGCAATATCGCCAGGTTGAAAGCGGCGAGTGGAACCTAGATGAAAACATTGCGACCGACGGGCAGGCTGGGCAAGGGGTCACCGATGATATGACCGCCGTACTCGAGAAGCCCTTACCGTGGGATCACATTGATACCGGCATCGAAAAGCAGTGGCTACAGACCGAGCTGAAGAATGCGCTCGAAGCTGCTGTTGTTCCAGACTGTTCCTTTGAGGGGTGCTCTCACTGCGGCATTTGCGGCCCAGACTTTGGCCACAATATTGTTGTCAAGCCGCCTGAAATCCCACAGTTTGTCGGTCACTTTGAGCCGAACCAAACGCGAGCCCAGCGCCTGCGCATTGAAGTGGGTAAGCTAGGCGACATGGCACTTATTGGCCACTTAGACTTTGCCCGGCTGATGGATCGGGCGGTTCGCCGCGCCTCGTTGCCAATTGCCTTTACGGGTGGTTTTCATCCTGGTCCTCGTATTTCGCCTGCCAATGCCCTGCCATTGGGCGTGACCAGTACTGGCGAGCTAGTCGATTTCGAGCTGACGAAGGTTGTGGATGTAGATGACTTTAGGTCAAAACTACAGGCGCAGCTGCCCGACGATGTACCTGTTTACAACGCTGAAGAAATTTCCTTGCAGCTGCCGTCTTCTACGAAGAGTTTGGATAAGGCCGCTTACGTTTTAGCGCTTAATACAGATGCTGAGACAAGTCCTGATAATGGTGAGTGGGCGAGCTGGGTGGCCAAGGTGCTCGAAGCGTCTGAGATTATGCATACGAAGACGACAAAGTCAGGTAAGAAGAAGGACGTAAATTTACGATCGCGCCTCTTCGCACTAGAGGTCGTAGACGCACTCACCCTAGAAAAGTTACCCGACCCTGTGAAATCGCAGCTAGCTGCTAGCGGTCAATGTGTGCTTCGCTATGTCGGCAGCTGCCGTAATGACGGTACTTTGCTTCGCCCCAGAGGCGTATTGGCCATGCTAGAAAGTGTAAGTGGACAGACCTTGACGCTAGGTCATATTCACAGAGAACGCTTGATACTGGCAGAGGCATAGTGCGTAGAATCATGCATCAGCGAGAACTCAAAAGTGTTGTTATTGCTAGCTGTGTGCTTAGCACTAGTTTCTGTTTAGCAATGACAAAGCCTGTTTTGGCGAAGGGGATGTCAGCAGATATCGCCCAGGTAGAGACAGAGAATGCCCCTCAGTTTTCTTTGGTTGATGTGCGATCGCGCCTATTCAACCTAGAAACACTCCCTCTCTTTTTGTCTGCTAGCCAGGGCATATTAGACTCTGCCGATAGCCAACTATCGTCAACTCAGCTCAGTCGACCTAGCTTTGCCTGGATTCGCGACCAGGTTGCCAGCCGGTATGGACCCACTGAAGAAGTCCCAGCCGAAATTGTCAGTCAGTGGCAGGCCTACACCACCAGCGAAGGGTTCCGGTATGTTGATGTGGTGGTTAACGAGCCCAGCTGGGAGCGGCTAAACTACCTTAGACGCTACGGCTTCGTGGTTCAGTTTGGCGCTGTAGCGCGTGACTACGGTTACCATTTGCGCATCTTCCATACAGGCGATGCGGCCAACCGCAAAGATGCCTTGAGCCTATCGATTAATAATGGCAACAATAGCACCGTTGGTAGCTCTATTCGGCTTAGAGGTGCTTACTTCTGTGTGCCCAGCCTGGAAGCACTGCCGACGTGCGGTGCCTTTGTTGCACCGTAGGTAATTGGCCAGTCATTGGCTAGTCATTGGCCAGTCATCCGCAAGTCGCCAGTGCCGCATCAGATGTCTCCTATATAGCGGTGCTTCTGAGCTGCTGCCAGAGCGTAAAGTAAGCTGCTTGCACTGCATCTGGTAAAGGCAGCAGCGGTTCACTCTTTTGCAGCGCTGCTGGCGAGAGCCAGGGTTTTTCAAACGTACCTACTAGGGCAGTGGGCAGCGTAGACAGATCACTCAGCCTATCTTCACCCAAGAAGGTAGGCGATACTCCTCTGCCCACTGCCGATAGCTGAGTGGCGACATCTTCCTGCCAGCAAAACGCAATCCATTGCTTGGCTAGTTCACTCATTTTTGCTTCGTTTTTTGCTTTATCTATTGTTGCGCTGCGAGGCTGCACCCACATATCTGCCGATAACAGGCTGCCATCTTCCGGGATCACTGCCCTCAGGTCACGGTAGCGCTGTAGCGCTGTCACCACATCTCCCGACCAAGCAACCACGGCCTGCAAGTCTTCATTTACCAGTGCCTTCAGCGCGGTGCTAGCGTCGTATGTTTTGACCTGTGCGTTCAGCTCAGCAAAAGGAGTCGCCAGCTGTGCGTCGAGCTGTGTTACTAGCTGCGCTGTGGACGAACGGTTGTTTGCTAGGCTATCGAAACTTGTGTTGAAGCTGCCCGTCTGCATTTTTTGCAGCAGGCCAATCACCAAATTAGGATGATCCGGCAGGGCAATTTGACCCTCTAGCGCAGGATTGAGCAAATCTTGCCATGTCTTAAAAGGCTGCTCTACAGTCTCGGGCATTAGCTTTTGTGCTTGGCTATAACGATACACAATCACCAGGCTTTGAACTTTATAAGGGGCTGCCCATAGCTGCTTTTCGGTTCCTGAGCCAGCGGAGGCAATTTGCCCCTTATCGTCACGAGTGACAAACTGCTGCCAGCCAAAGGGTAGTGGGGCGAGCAGTTCGTCGGATAGCGTCATTGGCATGATGAGCTGGTTTTCGATTGCGCTTTTCAGCCAATAGTCCCCTATGCCCACCAAATCATGCGCCGACGGTACGACCTGCTGTTCTCTCCAGGGCATCAAGCGGCTGCCACGCACCCTTTTTTCCGGTTTTTTCTTCCACCTTTGAAGATCTTGAAAAACCTGCTGTGACTGAATCACTGGACAAAACTGAACGGGCTCTTCCGTTTCCTGCCGAAATTTCTTGAGTACCTCAGGCGGAATGGTCCCTTCCAGCAAAGTTACATCGAGCGGGTTCACGTTGGGTGAGCGATTACAACTAGCAAGAACACTGCTAGCTGCCAAGCCAGCTGTTCCTACCAGCAGCGTTCTTCGATTAATCATAAAAGGGTAAATATCAATAAAGCGCAGGAAGAGCTTCTTCCTGCGCTTAAAGTGTAGATCTTTATGCTCTTATTCAGCGTTTACAGAGACTTGGTTTTACCTGCGCCCCACTGGTCGCCACGAATCTTAGGCATGAGGAGAATATGACCCGAAATTGCTCTGAGATCGTCTTCTGTCAGGTTGCGCATTTTGGGATAGATGTCTGTGCTTTGGGTGCTAGGGTGCAGCTCCGAAATTTCTACCAGACCATCGTAGGTGGTGGGATTGTGGAGATAGTCTACAAGGCCTTCTAGGTTGTTGCGATCGGGGAAGGCACCAGAGAGAGATTCGGTATCCAAGCCAACGTTAGGATTTGTCTTGGTGATGCCGCCCAAGTGGCAAATCGCACAGGCATTGTTGAATTTACGCTGACCACGAGTAAACTCTTCGACCGAGAGGGTCACGGTATCACCCGCTTCATTGAGCGGAATAGTACGAACCGCAGCATCTAGATCAGCAGCGATCGCCTCTTCAATAAAAGGACCGCCCAATAGCCCAGTTGCTACGAAGATGACAGCTGCCACCAGCCAAGTGCATCTTTTAAGGATATTTCTCATTTTTATGCTCACTTTCCAGCCATTCAACACACAGAATGATTCAAGGGTACTGAATCAAAATATGCCTTTATCATGCCACGAATGGGGTGATTAGGCGGAAACACACAGGGCTGATCGGCCAAAAATGTAACGGTTTGTAATAGCTATTCTAATCTGCCGTCTCCAGTACCACTTCCATCGTCTTCACGGCCACTGGCACTTTTGCAGTCACTGGCTGATGCAGTCGAATCAGCTGAGCTAGGGTCTGCTTTAGCTCTGTTCTAGGAACAATCTTGTCTACAAATCCGTGATGTAACAGATACTCAGCGGTTTGAAAACCGTCTGGCAACTTCTCTCGCACAGTTTGTTCTACAACGCGCCGCCCTGCAAAGCCAATAGTGGCCTCAGGTTCTGCCAAAATAATGTCGCCTAGCATAGCGAAGCTCGCCGTTACGCCGCCGGTCGTTGGATGGGTCAAAATCGGCATGTACAGCAGTCGGGCCGAGCGATGGCGCTCTAGCGCAGCGGAGATTTTGGCCATTTGCATGAGGCTGAGCATGCCTTCTTGCATACGCGCACCACCTGAGGCGCACACAATCACAACCGGTAGCTGCTGCGCGGTACCTCGCTCAATCAGGCGCGCGAGCTTTTCACCGACTACCGAGCCCATGCTCCCACCCATAAAGCGGAAGTCCATCACGCCTAGTGCGACAGGAACACCATGCATTTTTCCCAGGCCGGTTTGTACCCCGTCAACTAGCTTCGTTTTGGACTGGGTATCGCGAATGCGGTCGGCGTATGCTTTGCGATCGCGAAAACGCAGCGGATCTTGGGGCGATATTTGCGTATCGAGCGGGGCCCAAGAGCCTTCATCAATCAGCTGCTCAATGCGCTCCACGCTAAACACCCGATGGTGATGTCCGCATTCGGGGCACACCTGCTGATTGGCCTTCAAATCTTTTGTGTAGGTCAGCACATCGCAGCGCTCACACTTGGTCCAAAGCCCATCAGCAATCTCGCGCTCGTGCCGATCTTGGCTAATAAGTCCAGTCTTCTTACGGTTAGCGAACCAGTCAAACAGTGACATTTTCCCGCTCATTGATATTGCCAAAGGTTTGCCCAAAGACAAAATCTTCGCCAGGCAAATTCCTTATTTATCCTACTGGGTTAACTGCCCAGCTGGAAATTTTGAGCACAAGAAAACCGAACACCGGAACCCTAATTGCTACATTGTCGGCAAAAATATCTCTTTATACGTCTCAATGATCCACGCTCCATAAAACAGCGTAAACAGCGCCCCCAGTGCTAGGTACGGCCCAAAAGGAATATGCTGCTTCGGGCCCAGTACACCCACTGCCAGCGCCGTACTCCCAATCACCGCGCCCATCGCTGCCGCCAAGAATGTCGTCAACAGCAGCGCTGGCCAACCCAGCCAGGCCGCCATCATCGCTGCTAGCTTGGCATCGCCACCGCCCATCGCCGCCTTCCCAAAGGCCCGGCTCCCCGCAACCCCGACAAAATCAAACAGCCACAAACCCAGCACACTCGCCACAATCGACAAAACCACCCCACCCGACACGTGGCTCAGCGTGGGTTCTTCCAAATAACGCATCCAGCCTTGAAATGCCCATCCCAATAAAAGACCAGACGATGTCAAACTATTGGGCAGCGTCATCGTATCGAGGTCAATCAGCGCTAAAGGCAGCAGCCAACAGACAAAAATCCAGTACCCCGGCGTCCGCCAGGTCGCCCCAAACATCAAAAACACTGCCACAAACAAAGCGCCTGTGACAAACTCCACCATCGGGTAGCGAATAGAAATTGGGAGCTTACAGTTCCGGCAGCGTCCTCGCAGCCATATCCAGCCAAACACTGGCACATTGTCGTAAGGCTTTAGCCGTGTTTCGCACTTTGGACAGCGAGACGGTGGGTACAGCAATGACAGCCCAGCAGGCAGCCGGTAAACCACTACGTTCAAAAAGCTCCCTACCGCCGCACCGAATATAAAGACAAGGGCGATGGGAACGAAGATATACACAGGTGCAAAGCGTGGGTAAACAGCCAGCGTTAGTGTGCCCAAACGTCAAAAATCCATCAACGACGATTGCTGGACTCGTCATTGATGGACACTGTCGCTTATTCTCTATCCCCTGTTAGCTCAAGGCGCTAATTCAAGGCTGGCTCAATCTGGCTGAAGGGCACGAAGCATTCTTGAGGTAGCAACACCGGCTTGTCACCAAAGACCAACTTGCCGCGATGGTTTAGCCGCCCAATTGCGACGCCGATAGGGCGCTGAATAACTTCAGGATGTACTTCGTAAAAAGTGCGGTAAATATGGCGGGCCGCTTTGATTAGCTCTGGATTTAGGAGAACCGAATCGTCTCCAAAAGCAAGACGGTCGGCCGCAGCTGGCGACGCTTCAGGTGACATAGTTAGTGTGCTCATTCCTCTAAGCCCTTATGGGTGAAGTGTGTGATTGGGTGACTGAATCTTTCGGAGAATATCTTGACAAATGTATCAGCAGTAGCTGCGTTAGCGGTCACTGTATCAGCTAAGCGACATTAAGTTAACACGATATACACTGAGCGACTACTGAATTGGTTCATGTGTACTATAGCGCATTTTGCAGAGCTTCTCCCATTCCTTTGCAGCCCACCGCTTTCATCCCTTCAGACATAATGTCTCCAGTGCGATAGCCTTGGTCGAGCACGGTGAGAACGGCTTGCTCTATTTGATCGGCGGCGGCGGGTTGGTTGAGTCCATAGCGCAGCATCATCGCTGCACTGAGCACCTGCGCTAGTGGGTTGGCTTTGTCCTGTTTGGCGATGTCTGGCGCAGATCCATGAACGGGCTCAAAAACGCCTGGGCCGCTTTCTCCCAAGCTGGCGGAAGGTAGCATGCCGATGCTGCCGGTGAGCATCGCAGCCGCGTCTGAGAGGATGTCGCCAAAGAGATTGCCGGTGACGATGGTGTCAAACTGCTTGGGTGCACGGACGAGCTGCATGGCGGCATTGTCTACATAGAGGTGAGAGAGTTCTACGTCGCTGTAGTCGGCGCTAAGGGCCATGATGCGATCGCGCCACAGCTGAGAAACTTCAAGCACAATCGCTTTATCAACAGAGCACAGCCGACCTTGCCTATTACGCGCCGCCTCAAAAGCCACTCGCCCAATCCGATCGATTTCACTGCTGTTGTAGGCCATCGTGCTTACCCCGCGCTGCTGCCCATCTTCTGTTTCAAAAATGCCTTTGGGTTCACCGAAGTAAATGCCTCCGGTCAGCTCACGCACCACCATAATATCGACACCCTCTACGATTTCTGGCTTGAGGGAAGACGCGCTGAGCAGCTGCGGCAAAATAGTTGCCGGTCGAAGGTTTGCAAAGAGTCCTAGGCCTGCGCGCAACCCGAGCAACCCCGTTTCTGGCCGCTGCGCACGCGGTAAGCTATCCCACTTGTAGCCACCAATTGACGCGAGAAGAACCGCATCGCTCCCTCGGCAGGTTTTCAGCGTTTCTTCTGGCAGAGGCGAGCCGGTCGCGTCGATAGCCGCGCCGCCAATCAGCGCCTCGGTGAAGTCAAACTTTAGGCTTTGCTGCTCAGCCACCTGATTCAAAACAGCCACAGCCACAGTCATAATTTCTGGGCCGATCCCGTCGCCGGGGAGTAACGTAATGCGAATGGACTCTGTCATGGCCTTTGAATAAATAAGAGGGGTACGTCGATATGAGCGATTGCATCATACCTGACCCTTGGGCTGCACCCCACTCACATCTCGTTGCTGTAAAATTTCTATGGGTTACGGCAAGCAGACTTGGCGATCAAGCTTCAGCATTTCATCCTTGTGTTTTTATCCTCTAGCACTTTTTATCCAATTTTATCTATGGCTTTTTTGCGTGCCGATTTGGCTCAGTTTGCGGCGTACAAGTCCCCTCACCCAGCTGATGATGAGGCTGCGAATCAGCCTGTATTGGACCCGCTCGATACGAATGAGAGCCCGCTTGATTTGCCTGAAATTCTGAAAGAGAAATTGGCAGAGGAGAATAGGAGTGCGATCGCCGCCAACCGCAACCCCGACGGCAGCCACCAGGCCCTCAAGCAAGCCGTCATCACCTACGCCATTACCTCTGGCAACATCGCGCCCGACGCCCTCAGCCTAGAAAACGTCACCCTCGGCAACGGCTCCGACGAACTCATCCGTTCCGTCCTCATGGCCACTTGCCTTGGCAACCACGGTTCCATCCTCGTTGCTACACCTACCTTCTCGATGTATGGCATCCTTGCCAAAACCCTCGGCATCCCAGTTCACACCGTCAGCCGTAAAGACAACTTTGAAGTTGACATCGCTGCTGCGACCGAAGCCATTCAAACTACAGCGAACGATGACAAGACACCTCCGATTCGAGTCGTCTTTATGGTGCATCCTAATTCGCCCACGGGGAACGCCCTCACCCAGCTAGAGTTGGACTGGCTGAAGCAGCTGCCAGAAGACATTTTGATTGTTGTTGACGAAGCCTATTTTGAATTTAGTGAGCACACGACGCTTGCAGAAGCGCTCAGTCGTCCTAACTGGTTGATTTTACGCACGTTTTCTAAAGCTTTTCGCTTAGCGGCACATCGCGTGGGCTATGGCCTCGGCCACCCCGACATCATTTCTGCATTGGAAAAGCTCAGACTGCCCTACAATCTCCCAAGCTTTTCTCAAGCCGCTGCGCACACAGCGCTAGCACACAGCCATGATCTGCTCGCTCAGATCCCGACGATTCTCGCTGAACGTCATCAGCTGCTTCAGGCACTGATGGCGCATCCGTGCCTACAGGTGTGGCCAAGCGATAGTAACTTTATCTATGCTCGGTTGAGCGATCGCGGCCTCACAGTGCTAAATACTTCAGATCAGGAAGACGGCTTAGCCAAAACCTTTCAGCAGCTCAAGGCGAAAGGCACCCTCATTCGTCACACAGGTGGTGGGTTAAGAATTAGTATTGGCACTGCTGAAGAAAATCAGCGGACGTTGGAGAATCTGAAAGATGTGTTTGGAGAAACGTGACGTTCGGCTACGCTCAGCCACCGGGCTAGAATCACAGAGGACTGGAGTCCATGTGATGGTTGTCTGTACTCAGCACACTTTGACCCTGACCCGAGGGCTGAGCGGAGTCGAAGCCCGGCTATCGATACACGATCTTCACCACACAAATCCGGAGCGCACACGGCGAATTGTCTGAGGCAGCACGCCTACCAGCATTGCAAAGGCCTCGTCCGGCACCAAATCTACCGTAGCCTGGTCGAAATACGTCTTGAACTGCTCTAGAATCATCCGTGCCCGGTCATTCGGCTCGGGCTGGTCGGTAAAGTTTTGGGTGAGGCGAATCCACTGAAGGCGAATCTTAATCGCATTTTGATGCGCTTCGTGGGAGTCGGGCTCAAGCAGTGAAAGATTGCCAATCGGGATGACCTTGACCACATTTTCGTCCAGGCTGCCGCCCACAGCTGCGCCGGGCCCGGCAAACTCCGCGTGGAACTCACGCACCACAATCAATCCGTTGCGGCGGCGGCTATTGACTACCCACAGCTGACCGCTGTCTATCTTTTCGACCACGTCATCAGCTTGATTTTCAGCTTGTTGTAAGTCTTGATTCACAGATGCGCCAAAGTACTGCCAGTTACCTGAGACTGAAGGTGCCTGCTTGGGGGTGGCCAAATTAAACGGTGTTACCGTCTTGACTGCGCCTTCATTCAATATAGTTGGCTGGGAAGAAACAACCTGTTGAGACACGATAGTATCTGAGCCCTCTGATACGTCACAAGTCTAAATAATTTTACGTTGATTACAGCTGCCCTCCGGACGAACGCTCTGGTGAATGCCCTGATGAATGTTTTGGGGCGTAGGCTGACCTGCCATCCCAGCAGCATTTAAACTAGTCGCCTTAAAGTTAGCACTTTCAACGGTGGCTGACTCGTTTGTCGGGATCAAATTGGACTGAATGGGTGGGGGCAAATCCATAGTCTCAGGCATTCGCTTCGCCAAGGGCTAAGCAATATCGATGAGTGCCCCTATTAATGTGATACGAATCCCTATTCAAATGCGAAAGAACAAGTCCTTTTTATTCATTCTTTATGCCTGGCCCGGCAGTGCTTTACGCATATTACACAAAGCATTACGCCTTTACATTCTGTCGCTGTCAGCAAATTTACAGAGATATCTGGCATGGTGTGGTGTGGATTGAGCGCAGGCCTAATTTAATGATTTGGAGAGCAGCAGTCGCTCTGGCCGCAGTCCTAGCCCAGCCAAAATAGGGTTGCTGACTTCACATGGGCGATAGCCAGCCTGAGCGTAGAGCGCCTGAGCCGCTGAATTATTTGCCATGACATGTAGATAAATGCGGCGATAGCCCCAGCTCATTGCAATGGTTTCGCAGGTAGCGATGAGCTGATTGGCTGCGCCCTGGCGACGATGACTGGCTTCAATAGCCAAATTGGATAGGTAGGCGCGCTTTGGCGGCAGAAACCGCCAAGTTTCGCAGGGCCTTTGAGAAATTTCTGCAGTGCCAACGACTTCACCAGTGGATTGAGCTGAGTCTGTTTCGAGTGCGATGGCAGGGCCCTTCCCTTGGAAGATCGCAACCAAGCAAGCGTACTGATTTGCGGGTGTCTTCAGCCGGGTTTTGATATCTTCTTGAATGCCGATGCGCATGAGCCAATAGAGCCATTGGGTTGCCTGCGCCTGTGGATAAAAGCTCGCCAGCAGCACAGCCACAATTTGCGGGAGATCTTTGCGCTGAGCCGAGCGAATGCGGAAAGGTTGCCATTGATAGGACGGGGGCACGGCGCGCTCAGCATTAGCCGATGACATAGTAAAAACTCGAAAGAGGGTGGGAACTTTATGTAAGACGTTGCTGTGGCCTCAGAGCCTTCATCATCTCCAAGGGGCCTTGGGCATATTTGCTCTCAGCATATTTGAGGAGAGGCCGCATCGACGAGGCGTCCAAGATACAGCAACAAAAATCTGGCCTAGATGAGAAATTGATGCATGGCAGTTAGAGAGCGTAATCGACGAAAAAAGGCATCTAAGCACAAGATCTTGGTGGTGGATGATGAGCCCGATAATTTGGACTTGCTCTATCGGACATTCTATCGAGATTTCAAAGTAATTAAGGCCAATAGCGGCCAAGACGCTTTGGAGATGCTCGCCAATCAAGGCGATATTGCCGTAATTATCTCTGACCAGCGGATGCCGGGAATGAGTGGCACAGAGCTGCTTCGCCTCACTGCCGACCGCTACCCCAACTCTATTCGGATTATGCTGACGGGCTATACCGATGTAGAAGACTTGGTCGAGGCCATCAACGAAGGCAAAGTATTCAAGTACGTGACCAAGCCTTGGGAAGAGGATGACCTGCGTACGGTCGTTAGCCAAGCGGTCGATACCCATAGCGTGCTGCAAGCGCGTACCCAAGAGCTGAACCGGGTAGTGCGGCAAGAGACTTTGCTGAACGCCATTACTAACACAATTCGCAGCGCGCAGTCGTCTCAGGAGATGCTGAAAGTCATCGTCGAGACCCTTGGCGAGGCATTTGAGCTGGACTACGGTGTGGTAAAGCCACTGGCTAATATTGAACTCAATTCACCCATGTTTCACTATGTGGGAACGGCCGTTCCAGCGGAGCAGCTCTTGGATGGGCCTGGCCGCGTACTCGCGCCTCAGCCGTTAGCGCATTTGGAGAAAACGGTTTGGGAGACCATTCTGACGCAGCATTTAGAAACAGAGGAAGACATTACGGCGGCGGCCCCTGAGGAAGCGAATGCCGCTGCCTATCGGGTGCTAGATATTCACACTAGCTTGCTAATTCCGCTGACCTTTAAGCAGGATGTGCTGGCGATTTTGGCACTGCATAAGTCTTCTCAGCAGAAGCCCTGGGAAGAAAGCGAAATTAAGCTGCTGACGACGTTGGCCGACCAAGCCGCGTTGGCGCTGTCGCAGACCTGGACCTATGAGCGAGTGCAGTCTCTAGCACAGCGTGAGGTATTGATCAATACCATTACCCAGGCGTTGCACTCTAGCTTGGAGCCGAGCGAAATTTTTGCGGCGATTACCGAAAAGCTAGGACAGGCGCTATATGCCGATACCTGCACGCTGTCGCTGTGGAGCGATAACCAATCGCAGTGCGTTGGCCGCTACGACATGAATGTAGAGACTTCGCCAACGCTACCGCAGCCGAGTATTTCTATTGATAACGATGTCGTTCTTGCTAAGCTGCGGGCAACGAAGCAGCCGGTAGTAATCAATGCCGCTGACGCGGGTGAAACGCAGCTAGCGGCCGATGAGCAGTTTGGGACACAGGCCCTGATGGCGGTTCCCCTGCTAGCGGATTGTAAAATTACGGGCTGCATCGTGCTGCGGCAGGTGTCGAGTGCGCGCCAGTGGCAGCCAGATGAAGTGAGCCTGACGGTGGCTGTGGCAAATCAAGCTGCGATCGCAGTCCAGCAAGCCAACCTCTACCAAAAAAGCCGCCACCAGGCCGAACAGCTCCTAGAGCTAGACCAGCAAAAGAACGCCTTTTTCCAAAACATCTCTCACGAATTTCGCACGCCGCTAACGCTGACCATCGGCCCGTTGGAGTCAGCTGTAGAACGCGGCGAAGGCTTAGACGCAGAGCAGTCAACAATTGCCCTGCGCAACTCGCGGCGATTGCTAAGGCTGGTCAACCAGCTCCTAGATTTGCAAAAGCTGGACGAGGGCAAAATGAAGCCCACATTCCGCCCTTGCGATCTGGCCGAGTTTACAGCTGATGTTGTAGAAGCCTTCCAAAGCTACTGCGAGCGCAAGCAAATTTCACTAACAACTGAAATTGGGGCTTGTTCTGCTGTCTATTTAGATATGGAGAAGTTTGACAAGGTTTTGTACAATCTGCTCTCCAATGCGATGAAATTTACCCCAGCGGGTAAGTCGATTACGGTGCGCCTGCGAGAAATTAACGGCAAAGCTAGGCTAGAGGTCCAGGACGAAGGCATCGGCATTCGCGCGGATCAAATGCCTCACCTATTTGAGCGATTCCGCCAGGCCGACGGCTCTGCCAACCGGCATTATGAGGGTACAGGCCTTGGCCTATCGCTGGTACAAGAGCTTTCGCAGATGCATGGTGGCGACGTTTCAGTGCAGTCTGAATACGGAAAGGGAACGACCTTCACCATTGAGCTGCCGCTAGGTAGAGATCATCTCCCGGCGGATCAAGTTGTAGAGCAGGCACTTTCTACCGCGAAAGGCCGAGCAGCGGTAGAACTGTCCGATATTGAGATGGCTTCGGCCACAGCGGATACCGCCATCAGTTTGCCGCCGGAAGCAGAAGGCAGCCAAACAGAACGCGAGTCGTTTGAGGGCTCACATATCTTGGTTGTTGATGACAACCCCGATTTGCGGGCATACGTATCGAGCGTATTGCAGCGCCAAGGCTACCAGGTTCGTACTGCTGAGCAGGGCGCAGCCGGACTGGAAATGGCGACTACCTACGGCCCAGACCTAATCATTTCCGACCTGATGATGCCAGGTGTGAACGGGCTCGAGATGATCGAGCGTATTCGGAAGAACACTGATTTGCAGGGAACGCCGATTATTTTGCTAACGGCTAAAGTCGATGACGAAACACGCCTAGAAGGTGTAGAGCAAGGGGCAGATGCCTATTTGTCAAAGCCATTTAACGATCGTGAGCTGCTGGCCGAAGTGCGCAATCTGTTGGCGCTAAAGTCGAACGAGCGCAAGGTTGCACAGCTCAACCAGTACTTGACAGAATCGGTACTTCAGCGATTCTTGCCACCTTCGCTGGTACGAAAAGCCAATGAGGGCGACTTGCAGCTGGACTTGCGGCCTGAGCCTCGCCTGGTGACTATTTTGTTCAGCGATATTGTGGGCTTTACGCAGCTGAGTAATACGCTGCGCAGTCGCCGAGTGGCTGAGCTGTTGAATGAATATCTGGAAACGATGACTCACGCCATCTTTAACAATGGCGGGACGGTAGATAAGTTTATGGGAGATGCGGTGCTGGCGCTGTTTGGTGCGCCGGAGGAGATGAGCCCGAATGAGCAGGTGAAGCGGGCGATCGCAGCTGCCCGCCAAATGTACAAAGACCTCGATGGCCTTAATCAGCGCTGGGCCGAACAAGGCATTGGTCCTGTACAGTTTCGCTGTGGCATACACCAAGGCACCGCCGTCGTCGGTATGTTTGGCAGTGCCGAAAGATCGGACTACACAGCAATTGGCCCTAGCGTAAACATCGCTGCACGCATTCAAGAAGCCGCTACCGCTGAGACGATTCTAGTCTCTGCCGCTGTTGCCGATTATTTGGATGAGCAGGAGATTGTCAAGTTCGATCCGCTCCAGCTAAAAGGAATTGATGAAACTGTTCTGACCTTCGGCGTAAAAACTAGGCTGTAAATATAGGGGATTGTCGTGTGAGCCGATGAAGGGTTAGGTTGTTAGCGATCTGCAAGCCCTTCAGAAAAATACACTGCTAAAAGTGTCGCGCTTGCCATCTTCTGCTTGCCAAATGGTCTCTCCGCTAAAAACCTGGCATCATCAAGAACCCAAAGCCCTATGGCCAGCATTGGGCGGACTTGCCCTACTGACGCATATTGGCGTCCTTGGACTATCACTTCCTTATGTGCTGACGATCATGCAGCCTTCAAAGGAGAGCACCGCAGTTTCCATTCCCATAGAGCTTATTGAAGTCAATTCAACCGCAGCTTCTACTGACTCTCGATCTCCCTTGACGGAATCGACAAATACTTCCCCAGCACCGTCCTCTCAATCTACTGAGAGCTTAGCCACGCGTCCTCCTCGAATTCAGCCATCCGAACCCGCGACCTCAGCCGCTCCAGACAACATTCTCACATCACCCAATGACCCAACCCCTGTTGCCCAAATACAACAGCCAAAACCAGAAAGCACCACTCAAGATAGCGAAGACTCCACCGCGCAACCCGTCACTCCCGAGGAAACCCCAAGCACAGGTACACCGAACTTAAATACCTCTGAGAACAGCACCTCTGAGAACAAGATCTCTGAGAACGGTGGATCAGAGGCTAATTCTGCTGAATCGACCTCCGAGGGTGAATCCTCTGAGACAGGACCAGCTACTCTGCCATCGGATGGTCCTACATTGCCTTCCCCCGATGAAGACAGAGAGGAGATCGATGGCAAACAAGTCGCTTACCTAAGCTTGGTCAGCCACAGCCACATACCAGATAGTGACCTACTCACAGACATCGCTGATAGCCCAGCGACACCAATATACGAAGCGATCAATGGAATAGAGCTGAGCCCGCAGGATGTCAGCTGCGGAGAGGTAAGTTTTTCGCAGTCCCAGGTCACCTACCGTGTCGAAGTGAGTCCGCAGGGCGTTTTGCGCGATGCAGTACCGTGGACTGGGAGCATAGAACCGTACAGCATGAGCGAAGAGGAAGAGGCGATCAGCTGCTTAATCGTCTCAGCCGGGTTTCAGTTCAATCCGGCAATAAAAGACGGTGGCCCCGTTGCCAACAGCAATTTACTGCTCACTATCGACATCATCGAATCAGGGCTAAATTAGTCGTTGCCCTTTAAGAGTTTTTACTAACATCCACAGCGCGAAACCATGATATTCTTTCTAAGCTAATATAAAGCAACCTTCGCGGGTGTAGTTTAGTGGTAAAACCTCAGATTTCCAATCTGATGATGGGGGTTCGATTCCCCCCACCCGCTTTAGACATGAACAAAGTGACGTGGCGATTTGGATGATTGCGCTAGGCCGCTCCGGATTGCTGGGTTTAAGCTCGTACTAATTGCCAAACTCAATTCGCCAAATGCTGGCAGCGATTTTAGCTAGCTGCTTTTGACGGCTTTCTATTTTTTGCTCATCCCAGGTGTCGTAGTGCTGTGCGATCGCTTGTGTAATAGCAAAGTCACTCTCTTCAAAAACAGATCTCTCTACCTCATATCCAGCATTACCAATATCTCTATTTGGCTTCGTTTCTAGCGGCGTCATATTACCTAGCCGGTAGATCAATCGGTTCTGTTTCGCTTCATCAATGTAGTTCCACGATTCAGAAGGATTTTCTGGCAAAACATGCTCTAAATTGTAAGTAGCACTCTCCGCATCAAACTTTTTCCCAGAGCGCTGCTTTTCAATTTCGAACAACAGGTAGCGTACGACTTTTTTGTTACGGCTAGTGGTTGTTTTAAGCTCTTTTTCTGCAAAGGATCCTTTGAATTGCGCATCATCTGGATAAATTCGACGCAGTGCTTCTTCCACTTGTGAATAGTGAGTGTAGTCTCCCTTAGAGATATTGCGAGCAATATCGTTATATATTTTCTCTTGGTCGGATGTTAGCAAAGAGCAAATGACGTTATATCGAAAAGATACAACTAAAACAGACAGTAAAATTCTAGTAAACGATGAACGATCACTTTCAAAGAAGTGTTGATAGGTTGCTAGCAGCATGGATACTGGCTGCCGAACGCCAAACATTTTCAGCTGTTTGAGCGCTTCTCTTTCTTTTACATTCCATCTATTGTCTTGTGGATCTTTCAGAGCAGTATAAGCATCGACATAAGACTTCATCGGAAATAACATGGGTGCTCACGCAAGTGAGCCTCCTTTTGTGATT
>ERZ1740052.70-NODE-70-length-33254-cov-5.528179_pt1 | contig 33254 bp, 15 predicted proteins | sample MGYA00581750_ERZ1740052 | MGnify/ENA primary metagenome ERZ1740052 (study PRJEB43018, sample SAMN04849743) | marine metagenome | isolation source: floating plastic debris | place: Pacific Ocean | collected 2008-08-30 | study: EMG produced TPA metagenomics assembly...
GCGTCGTTACTTAAGCTTAATGTGTTTTCAGATAAAGTTAAATCCTGGTTATCAGTATTATCAAGATATTTATTTAAATCAACTGAAGTTGCATCATTAGTTAAACTCAACGTATTTCCTGTTAATGTTAGGTCTTGATTGTCTGTATTATCTAAATAACTTGCTAAGTCAACTGTTTTTACAGCTTCACCATCGCTTTCTATCGATAATTCTATTTTATTGTCAGTGATTTGGAATGTATCCACTTTTTGATCGTCTGTATTAGATGTAGTTGTGCTTACCCAAGCTGTTCCATTCCAAACAAAAAGTGCATTTATATCAGTATCATAAACTTGTAAACCAGCATCTGTGGTCGTTAATGCATTTCCACTGGCTGCAGCAGTTTCCATAGCTGTTCTTTGTGCTGTAGTTACTCTATTAACTAAAAACCCTTTGTCTGTATCGGCTAATTCTAACGATGCATTTTGATTTGCGGCAACTGTACCAATACCAACACTTACTCTGTTTGTTGTCGTATTTCCTCCTAAAGCCATTGTGTTTCTTTGAGTTACATCTACATTATGCCCTATAGCAATAGCGTAATTCTGATTTACAGAACTAAACGCTCCAACAACAATAGCTCCTGTATTATTTCCTCTAGATTCTGCATCGTAACCTAATATTACTTTTTCTGTACCTTGAACAATAACAGAACTCCCCATAAAAACATTACGTTCATTTCTATTACTTCCTGATCGTCCTACTTCTACAAAATCTGCATTCCATCCCACTCCGACATTATCAGAACCTATTCTATTTGTACCGCCAGCGACTGCTCCTACGTAGGTATTTCTATTGGAATCATTTGTTCCTCTTGCTCTGTTATTATCCCAACCAGCTCCATAGCCTACAAATGTATTTCCTGTAGAATTTGTACTGTTTGCACCTGCATCATAACCTATAAACGTATTTGCATTACCAGTGACATTATCTTGACCTGAACCTGCTCCAAAAAATGCATTTCCTATTCCCGTGGTGTTATCATACCCACTCGCAGCTCCTACTGAAGTTATATTGTATGCGTTATCTATATTATCCAATGTTAAAGGCGTACCTGCACTTGACTGTCCTCCTACAAATGTATTTCCCCAAGATGTTGTGTTATTAAGTCCTGCTAATTGCCCTATAAAAACGTTATTAGAACCTGTAGTTGTATTCTTACCAACATCTTCACCTATAAATACATTTCGATCACCTTCTGTTAGTTCCTCTCCTGCTTCTTCTCCTATGATTGTGTTATCATTTCCTGAAGTTAAATTCAAACCTGCTTCTTTTCCAATAATCACATTATCACCTCCGCTATTATATCTGGCCACTAAACTTCCAATGTATACATTATCAAAACTATTGGTTGTTTGATCAGCTGCAAAAGCTCCTAATACAATATTATAGTTATCACTACTATTAAAACTGGCTCCTGCCATTCCTCCAATTAAAATATTATATCTACTAGAGGTTAAAAATGATCCCGCACCTGGTCCAAAGACTACATTCCAATCTGCACCAGTAATTTGAGAACCTGGCTCATAATATATTGATCTGTCGTAAGGAGCTGGAGTGCCTTGACCATTGTCTTCTCCAGGTGTTACTGCTGCTCCATTAATTTGATTATTGGTTTGCGCTGTTATACTAGCTATACTTAGTATACAAAACAGCATGATAAATTCTAATTGTTTTTTCATAAAAGGGATATTATTATATTCTGTAAGAGATTAAAATCCGCTACCTGGAGTTTCTGGAATTGAGGCTTGCGCTTTTTTAGAGCTTAATATTAAATAGGTTCCTAAAGCTGCTAATGCTGTATATTTTCCGTAGCTTCCTATTTTCTGTAACGTTTCTTTTCTTGTGATTTCTTGATTATTTTCTGTTTGGTTTGAATTTATCATCTTACTCTTCAAATACTACTTTCTTATTAATTTGCTTTCCTTGTACTTCTATTTGAACTATATAAATTCCTGTTTCAACTGAAGTTGGTTGAATACGTATGCGTGGATTTCCTTTAATATTCGTATTGAAAACTTCGCTTCCTAAAACAGAGAATATTTTAACAGCTACTGTTTCTGAAGATGCAATTCCTGAGATTGTGATTTCTTGTGCATCAGATTTAAAAATGTTGATATTCTCAGTAGTTAATGTTTCTTCTGCAACATCTAATGTTTTTGGCTTTAGATGTATGTAAAAACGTCCTATTCCTGAAATTGCTGAAGTAGTTTTTAATTCATATGAATTAGTATGATCTAACTTAATAAACTTATCTGTTTCAGTGTCTTCTAGATACACTTCTGAACTTTCTGGAAAAGCTTCTAACTGAACTGAAATTTCAATTTCTTTATTAGCTTCAGATTTTATTCCTAAAGGAATACTAATTTCCTCTTCATTTGAATATGGCAACGATTGAATCGTAAAATCTTTCTGCGTTGAATCTTCTACTAAACGTGTGAAAATATCGAAGTTTGCTCCACCAAAATTTCCTATATCGTAACCTGCATCTAAACCTTTGGTAGCAGAATTCATCAACTTAATATTGGTATCTACAAATACGTTATCTTGAGATGCTACAACTTTAATTGTTGGAACATTTTGCTGTCTTGAAAAAGTTTGAACTCCAGTGGCATCTGTTAATCTCTGGTTTTCTTTAAAATCTAAAGCAGAAACACCTACATTCGTTTTAATAAAGAATCCTTGACCGACTGTTAATGAAAGATTCTGATCTAATAAAGATTTTGCTACATATTTATTTTGAGCATTATCCCAAATATAAACGGCAACATTTACAGGATCGAACTTATCTAAATTCTCTTGAATGAAGTTTATGTTCGCATTGTTATTTACTGGTAAATACGCTGTATACGGATTTCCAACTGCATTCCATTGATCTTCATTTACAGGAATTATCACATCATTTGTTTCTAATGTTCCTGTAAAAATTACTGAACCATCTGTTGATCTTGATACAATGTAACTTCTACCTTGTTCAAACGTAAGTGCATTTGTTACAATTTCATCTTCAGTATAATAGGTCCATTTTGATCCAGCTGGTTTGCTATCATCATAATAACCAACAGCATAACGATTCGGAGTTACTGTAGTATTTTCTCGAATGTCATTTGCTGGATTTTCAATAAACTCTTTGATACTTTGACCTGAAACCGGAACTGTAATTAAACTCCATTTGTTGGCTAATAAACCAGAACGTTCAAAATTTACTATTCCATTAGTTTCTCCTTTAACGACTAAAGTTCCACTTGTATTTGTTGCTGAATTTATTTCAATAACTCCTTCAGTTTCTAGATCACCATTTACAACGACTCCTCCATTTTCTGAAATTTCTAAACCAGCTGAAGTTCTAATCGTTAAATCATTCATTTCTGCAATTACTCCATTGTTAATTACAGGTTGATTAGTTACATCTTGAACCACCACATTGTTTGTAGTTGATGGTACATTATTCTCTTCCCAATTATCAGCATCTGTCCAATTAATATCAGTATCTCCAGACCACACTACTGTATTTTCGCAATCACTTCCCGCATCTGTGATTATCCAATTATATGGTGAACTTTCTAAAATTGACTTAGCATCAGTTGCTAAACATAACTTACTATCTCCTGCATGAAAAGTAACATTAACTGGTACTTGGGTTTCTCCATTATCTAAAGTAGACCAACCTTCTAAAATAGCATCATAATTTTCATTTGATAATGCAACTCCCTTGAACATTTCTGTCATGTTCAATGCACTAGAAATATCCCAATTACTTAAGTCTTGATCAAAAGCTTTAGCATTTTTGAACATACTACTAAAACTCTCAATACTACTTACATCCCAACTACTTAAATCTTGATTAAATACTTCTGCACCAATAAACATAAGAGATAAACTATTCGTGCTTTCAAATTTCCATTTATCTAAAGGTTGATTGAATTTAGTAGTATTTGCAAACATATATCCGACGAAAATAGCCTTACGAACGTCCCAATTATTAATATTACTATTAAAAGCAGTACCTCTAAACAAATATCCCATAACTTCAACATTACTAACATCCCAATCTCCAATTCGTCCACCTAAATCTTTAAAATTAGTAGAATGGCTAAATAATAAATTCATGTTTGTAACACTCGTCAAGTCAGGTGTATCATTAGCTTTTAGAACTAGGTTATTGCAATTATTAAAAGCTCTTGCTAAACTCATCCAACGAATACTTCCCCAATGATCTATTGATAATAAATTATCGTTGTTTGGTGAATCATTAATAAAGAATGAAGTTAAGTCTCCTGTGACTTTAACTTGATAATCATCTGATGTTAAATAAGTATGAGAAATAGTTCCAGTAATACCTGTTTCTAGAGTTCCATCTCCCCAGTCGATATTATAAGTTCTACCGTTGGTGACTCCAGGATAAACAATCTCTTCATTTTCAATTGTTGTTCTCCAAGTAGTAATAAATGCATCTTGACTTTCACATTGTTGTCCTGCATCTGTAAAATTCCATCCATTACTTGCTAAAAGATCTCGTTCAGTTCCTGAAACACAATAATTAATTCCATTTGCTCCTAAATTAATATTCTGTGGAATAGTTTCACCTCCTTGAATTGTAGCCCAACCAATAACTGTTTTATCATAATTTGAGGTAGAAAATGCTGTTCCGCTTAACATGTTATTGGCGCTATTCATATTACTAATATCCCAATCACCTAAGTTTTCATTAAACAAAGTTGCTCCTTGAAAAGTACTTGTGAAGTTTTCTACAGTACTTACATTCCAATTCTTCATTTGCCCACCATTATCAACTAACTTTCTACAATCTCTAAAAGCTTCGTACATATTAGTTACACTCGATAAATTAGGAATATCAGTCGCGTTTATTACAACATTTCCAGCACCTTCGAAAGCTCTATCAAAAGATTCCCATCGTCCTGTTCCCCATTGCTCAACAGATTGCATTTTATTACCAATATTGGTAAAATTGTTTGTGTATAATCTTGCAAAAGCTCCCGATATTTTCACGGTATAAACTCCTGGTGTTGCATAAGTATGAGAAGAATTTCCACCGCGATCTGTTTCTACTGCTCCATCTCCCCATTCGATTGTATAAATTGAAGTTCCGCCAGAAGTACGAACTTGAATACTTTCATTTGGTGATGTTGTCTTCCAAGTAGTAATAAATTTAGTTTCTTCAGCACAAGATTGTCCACCATCAGTAAAAGTCCAAGAATGCGCTGTTGCTAATTGATTTCTAGCATAAGCTCCGTTACAAAATTGTAATGAAGTAGAATTGAAATCCATTCCAGTAGGAATTTTTGTTTCTCCAGCATCTAAGCTTGCCCAACCGAATAAAGTTTCATCGTAATTCGCCACACTCATTCCTGAGTTGTCTAACATTTTATTGATGAAACGCATTTCACTAATGTCCCAATTTGCTAAACTTTGATTGAAAGCAGTTGCATTTTCAAACATCAATTCGAATAAATCAACTTGACTTACATTCCAATTAGAAAGATTTTGATTAAAACTAGTTGCATTTCTAAAAACTGCTGATGCTGTTTTTAAATTATTGAACGTCCAATTTCCTACAGGTTGATTAAACACTTGATTGTCTGCAAACATAAAGTCGATTTCTTTTGCTAATTGCATATTCCATCCACTTATATCTCTATTGAATGTAGTTCCTTGAAAAGCAAAAGAAAAGCTTTCAATTGTACTTACATCCCAATCTTTTAATTTGTCTTTAGCATCTGTAAAAGCTGTAGCATTTTGAAAAATCGCTCCGATTGAAGTTGCTTGTGATAAATCAGGAATATCATCAGCATTTAATTCTAAATTAGAACATCCGTAGAAAGCAAAATCTAAATTAAACCACTTTTGAGTTCCCCATTGATCGATAGAAATTAATTTCTCTTTTCCGTCACGATTAAAAAAGTACATCTGAGGAAAATCTTCGTAAATTTTTACCGTATATGTTCCCGCAGTTCCATAAGTATGTGTAGTATCACCAGTAACTCCAGATTCAATTATTCCATCTCCCCAATCTATAGTGTAATCGTAAGTTGCTCCTCCAAAAGTGTAAATAGGAATTGTTAAATCTTCAGCTTCAACTCTCCATGTTGTTATGAACTTTTCTTCTTCTATTCCTGCAAATATATCACCTTCAAAAGTCCAAGTGTATGTGTTTTTTAATGTTTCTCTGTACTCTGGATTTCCATAACCAACTTCTAAAGCTCCAAATCTAATATTTGTAGGAATTTGAGTTTCTCCAGCATCTAATCTTGCAAAACCTTGTAATGTTTTATCATAATTTTCTACAGTTAAAGCAGTAGCATCTAACATTCCGATGAAAGCAGTTCCACTAGAAATATCCCAAGAACTTAAATCTTGATTGAATTCTAAAGCTCCTCTGAATGAATAAATGAAATCGTATACTTTACTTACATCCCAGTTATTTAAAGGTGAGTTAAATTTACCCGCGCCAAGAAACATAGCAGACATATCTATTGTACCAGTAACATTTTCACCAATATTCCAATTGTTTAAGTTTTCATTGAATACTGATGCACTTGAAAACATGTTATTAAAATCTGTTACTTTACCGACATTCCAATTTTCAATACTAGCACCTGTTAATTTATTAGTATAAGAAAACATTCTAGACATGTTAGTCACGTTACTTGTATTCCATCCTGAAAAGTCTATAGTTCCTGCATTTCCGAGATTAAAACACTCAAAAAACATGAATGACATATCTGTTACATTTGAAAGATCTGGAATGTCTGTTGCAAAAACATCTAAATTTCTACATCCATCAAACGCTGATTTAAAAGTTTGCCATTTCATATTTCCCCATTGATCAACTGATTCAATTTGAAGAATCATTTTAGAAGTATTCACATTAGCTTTTATCGCTGGGAAAATTCCAAAAATTTTGATTTGATATGTTCCTTGCGTTGCATAAGTATGCGTAGCATTACCGTTGTAATTACTAACAACGTTTCCATCACCCCAATCTACTGAATAATGATAGTCATAAGAATCGTCGGTTGGTATTGTTACTTTTTTACGATCATTTCCTGAAAGTCCGTCTGCATTAGTTTTCCATGTCGTAATAAATTTATCTTCTTCCGGACAAGAATGTATATCTCCTGTAAAAGACCAATTATAATCGTTTATTAATTTCAACCTTGCTTCTAGATCACAATATTTCATTGAAGATGAATTTGCTATTTCTAAGTTTAAAGGAATAGCTGTTTCACCTGCACTTAAAGTCGACCATCCTAAAATGGTAGCATCATAATCTGCCACATTAAGTTTTGATCCAAAAAATATTTGTGATATTTCAGTTACATTACTAATATCCCAAGAACTTAAATCTTGACTAAATGATTCAGCGAAAAGAAATACTTGCCCGATTTCTTTAACCAAACTCATATTCCAATTTTTTAATGGTTGATTGAAGTTTATTGCTTCTCTAAAAACAGCATTAGCATATTCTAAACTTGTCGTCGTCCAATTATTTAAAGGTTGGTTGTAATTAGAAGCTCCTTCAAAAAGAGAATCCATGAAACGAACATTACTTACGTTCCAGTTATTAATATTTTCATTAAATCCAGAATCTTTAAAAACCCCAGTAAGGTTTTCAACTGTTTCTATATTCCAATTTCCAATCTTGTCTTTTAAATCTTCAAGATTTGTGGTTCCTTCAAACATAAAAGACATATTAGTAACCAAACTTAAATTAGGTGTATCTGTAGCGTTAATAACCAAGTTTGAACAACCTGCGAATGCATTTTCCATAGTTGTCCATTTATTATTTCCCCATTTTTCTATGGAAACAATTTTATCCTTATCTCCAGTTTTGTTGAAATACATTGCTGGAAAAAAAGATTCATTAAAGAAATCTCCAGGAACTAAATTTATTTCAACAGTATGAATTCCTGGATTATCGAAAGTTAACGTTGTATTTCCTCTACTAGTTATAAATCGAGGTAATTCTCCTGTTGCTTTTGTATATAATACTTGATAATTATAGGTTTCTCCGGGTTTAGTAGGAATAACAAAAGTTTCATTAGCTGTTGTGGTTTCTACTTTAAAAATAAATTGCGCATTTGAAACTTTAACAAAGAAAAAAAGAGATAGTAATAAGAAGTAATTTTTTTTCATTTTGATGAGGTATAGAGATTATGTTTTTTCAATTGATTTTTTAGTCTTTTTTTTACACTTAAAAACTGAGTTCAAAGGAATAGATTAGTTTTAAAAGTATATTCTAAAATTGTTAGACAAAAAACGGACATTCGGTACCGCATTTGAATTTATTTAATTGAATTGCAAAGGAATTTTACCTTTTAAAAAAATGCAAATTTTAGAGGTCGCAAAAGGTCGCAAAACTAGAAAATCTCCAATTTTATTCGGATATTGCAGCTTATGAAAGCATTTCGTTTTTTTTTAATCCCTATATCTTTTTTTGTGCTGTCTTTTGCTTCGGCACAACAACTTCAACAGAAAAAAGATTCTATTACTTTTCTTTTAAAAAACGCATCAAACGATTCTCTTTATGTAACGCATGCAATGGATTTAGGAATTCTAACAGACACTTCTAATCCAACATTAGCTCAACGATATTTTAATAACTCTTTAGATAAATTAAATTCAAACTATACTTACGCTAATAAGGAAGAAATGATTGCTTTGGCTTACGATTGTTTGGGAATTATAGAACGAAGAAAAGGGAATTTTGATACTGCTTTAGAATACTACTTAAAAGCATTAAAAGTAAAACAACAAAGTAAAGATCAAGCTAAAATTGGTCGATCTTATCATAATATAGCTATGCTATTTTCTGCCAAACGAGAATATGACAAAGCAATTTCTTATATGGAATTAGCACTTCCTTTAAGAATACACGACTCTATTGATTACGGAATTTCTCTACATAACTATGGAAATTTTTATTACAAGAAGAAAAACTATGATAAAGCTATTGAAGCTTTAGATAAAGCTCAATTGTACTTATTAAATGATAAGATTCGTACAGCTGATGTAAATACTGTTTATGCAAGAATATATAGAGCAAAAAAACAATATGGAAAAGTATTAAATATTTTAAATACAAATCTTGATATATATGGCAAGTCTGAAAAACTAGAACGTAAAGCAATAACATATAAAAGTATAGCGAGATGTTACAGAAAACTAAAGGAATATAGTAACGCTTTAATTTATTTAGATAGTTCTGAAGCTCTTAGTAGACAATATGAAAATAAAAAAATAATAGCGCTGATTAATTTAGACCGATATAGAATTTATAAAGCTAAAAACGATTACAAGAAAGCTTTAGAAAAATATCGTTTGTATAAAAAATACAACGACTCTGTATTTTCTTTAAAACAAATTGAAAAAATTGCAGCTTTGGAATTAGCGTATCAAGAGGATAAAAAACTTTCTGTAGATAAACTTAGTTTTGAAACCAATAAGAAACTTTTACAAGCTGAAGCTAAAACTCAGCGTGTACAAAAACAATTGTATGCTGCTTTATTAATTCTAACTTTAATAAGTTTAAGTATTTTGTTTTTATTCTTTAGACAACGCCGTAAAGTATATCAAAATCAACTTAAAGAACAAGAATTAGAAACTGAACTTTTAAATGAAAAAGTAGTATCCCTTCGCTACAAGATTGATCGATTATTAGCCGATCATAAAATGCGTTCTGATTTTAAAGAAGATTTATTGTTGAACGTAAAAAAGTTACAATCTCAGAATAATTCAAAAGAACTTTTACAACAATACCAATCGATGTTATCTCAAATTGAACATCAGGTACGAACAGAAAAACGTTTAGATGAAATCTCTAAAGAACAACAACTTAAAAACGAAGGTTTTGAATTAAAATTAAGTAAACTGTATCCGCAACTTACAAAATCAGAACGTGAAATCTGTAATCTTATCTATCTCAATTTAAGTATTAAAGAAATCATGAATATTAGAAACGTAACTTTATCTTCTGTAAAATCAGCTCGTTATCGAATTCGAAAAAAAATGGAAATTCCTAAAGAAGTAGAACTAGAATATTTTATTCAGAATATTCATTAAACGCCATTTTACTTATTTTTCTTATAAATTTTATATAACTGAAACATTTGCTCAGATGTATTATTTCACATTTTTTTAATATAAAATTTAGCTTTCAACTTTTGATACTAAAAACTAAACATCTAATTTTGTTTAAGTTTTCTTGCAAAATAATTAAACAACCTTAACTCACTCATTATAAAAAGGTTTTCATTTGAAATTAAGAAACTACCATTAAAATTTTAACTAAAAAAGTTAAGAGTAACACATACAAAAAGCAGTAATAAACTATGAGAATTTATGCAATTATCATATTGTTTTTAATTCCACTTTTGGGAATTTCCCAAAGTAAATTTACAATCAGTGGAACATTAAAAGACAAAGCTAACGGTGAAACCTTATTTGGTGCAACTGTATTTTTAAAAGGAACGAGTTTAGGAACAACAACTAACGAATATGGTTTTTATTCTCTTACCGCACCAAAAGGAAATTACACATTAAGTGTTTCTTATATAGGTTATCAACCCATTGAAAAAGAAATAGTACTTGACAAAAACATAAAATTTAATGCAGATTTAAGTGAAGATGCCAACGTTTTAGACGAAGTTGTAATTAGTGCTGAAGAAAGTAAGAAAGTAAATCTTCGTAGTCCACAAATGAGTACAACTAAAATTAGCTCACAAACCATTAAACAAATTCCTGTTGTTTTAGGTGAAGTTGACGTAATTAAATCTATTCAATTATTACCTGGTGTAACTAATGCTGGTGAAGGTGCTTCTGGATTTAATGTTCGTGGTGGTGCTGAAGATCAAAATTTAATTCTTTTAGATGAAGCCATTATATACAATGCTTCTCACCTATTCGGATTCTTTTCTGTTTTTAATAACGATGCTATTAAAGATGTAAAACTTTATAAAGGAGGAATTCCTGCTAAATTTGGTGGACGTGTTTCTTCGGTTTTAGATGTTCGTCAAAAAGATGGAAATAATAAAGAATTTAAACTTACAGGTGGAATCGGTTTAATATCGAGTAGATTAACTGCAGAAGCTCCGTTATTTGGTGATAAAGGATCTTTTTTAGTTGCTGGTCGAGCTTCTTATGCTAATATTTTCCTTGCTTTAGCAAATAATGAAAATAGAGTTGGATTTTACGATTTAAACTTAAAAACGAACTACCAACTTAATGACAAAAACCGTTTATTTTTCTCGGCTTACTTTGGAAATGACGATGTAACTTTTCAAAATTCTTTCTTTAATTCTTATGGAAATTTATCAGCAAACTTAAGATGGAATCATATATTTAGTGATAAATTGTTCTCTAATTTATCTGCTATTTACAGTCGATACAATTACGATTTACAACTTGAATTTGTTGGCTTAGATTGGTTATCTAGAATAGATAATTACAACTTAAAATACGACATCGATTATTACCTGAATGATAAATTAAAATTTGATTTTGGTGTTAGTGGAATTTACTACAAATTTAATCCTGGTGAAATTCGTAAGCTTACTCCTCAGTCTTCAATTAATGAAGATTTCTTAGATAAGAAATTTGCTGTAGAAACAGGTATTTACGCAAGTTTAGAACACAAAATATCTAAGAACTTAACAGCAATGTATGGATTACGCTATAGCTATTTCAATAGATTTGGAAGTCAGGTTTTAAATACTTATGCCAATGATTTACCAGTAGTTTATAATGCTTCATTTGGAATTTATGAACGTGCTAATCCAACAGGACAAATAACTTACGGAGACAAAGAAAGTATTGCAAGTTTCGGAAATTTTGAACCAAGATTTGCTTTATCGTATCAATTAAATGAGAAATCATCTATTAAGACTAGTTATAACAGAATGGCTCAGTACTTACATTTAATATCTAATACAACCTCTGCTACTCCTTTAGATATTTGGGCTCCAAGTGGAGAGTTTTTAAAACCACAAATTGCAGATCAGTATGCTATTGGTTATTTCAGAAATTTTAACAACAACACTTATTCTATCGAAACAGAAACGTATTACAAAACTGTAAAAAATCGAGTAGATTATATTAATGGAGCTGAACTAATTGCACAGAATACAATAGAAAGAGAAATCTTAAATGGTAATGCAAAAGCTTATGGATTAGAATTTTTATTAAGAAAAAACAAAGGAGATTTTACTGGTTGGATAGCTTATACTCTTTCTAAATCTGAACAAAGAACTTTAGGAGGTCGAGCTGGTGGTCCTGGCTTAAATAATGGTGATTGGTACAATACTCCTTTCGATAGAACACATGATTTATCGGTTACTGGAAATTATAAATACAATGATAAATGGACTTTTAATGCGAATTTTGTTTTCCAAACTGGTCGTCCTGTAACATATCCGAACGGACAATTTCAATATAATGGTTTATCTATTCCTACGTATTCTACCAGAAATGCTGATCGATTACCTTCATACAATCGTTTAGATGTTTCTGCAACATTAAAACCAAGAAATAATAAAAATAGAAAGTGGCAATCTGAATGGGTATTTGGTATTTACAACTTGTACTCTAGAAGAAATGCGGCATCTATTAGTTTTGGTGTAAATAATCAAACAGGAGCCAATGAAGCAGAACGTACTTCAATTTTCGGAATTACTCCTTCAGTAACTTATAATTTTAAATTCTAAAAACATGAAAAAATCAATTTATATCCTGTTTATCACAATCAGTACTATTTTTTCATCTTGTACTGATGTAGTTGATGTTGATGTTCCTAACGGTGGTGATCGTTTAGTTGTTGAAGCTTCTATTAATTGGGAAAAAGGAACTCTTGGAAACGAACAAACTATTAAATTAAGTACTTCTACAGCATTTTTCGATAATAATCCTAATGTTCCTGTAACTGGTGCAACAGTTACTATTACAAAAGAAAATGACGGTACTCAATTTATTTTTGCTGATCAGAATAATGGTGAATATGCAACTACTAATTTTGTTCCTGAAATCGGAGCTGTTTATAATTTAAATATTGTTTATAACGGAGAAACGTATACTGCTTCAGAGACATTAGTAGGTTTTACTGAAATTAATAGAGTTACTCAAGAAGACGGTTTTAATGAAGATGAATTTAGAGTTCGTGTACTTTTTGATGACCCCGCAGATGAAGTAAATTATTATTTAGGAGAATTTATTCAAGAAAATTTAGCTGTTCCTTCTCTAGCTTCTGTAAGAGATGAATTTGTAAATGGTAACGAGGCTTTTGTTTTACATTTTGATGAGAAAAATGTTCCTGGAACAGAAATAGACATTAAAGTATTTGGTATTTCAGAAGACTTCTATTTTTATATTGAACAATTAATACAGCTATCGGGAACTCAAGGTGGTGGTGGACCATTTCAAACTACTCCTGCGCAGTTAAAAGGAAATTGTGTTAATGTTAATGATCCTAATGAAGAAGTTTTAGGTTATTTCCGTTTGAGTCAGTTTGAAAGAACAAATTATACAATTCAATAACTACAAAGAAGATACTTAAACAGTTAATTCTTTATAAAACAAGAAAAATCCCACAGATGATGTGGGATTTTTTGTTTTAGAGTCTATAAACCTCAACTATTTCATTTTCTTTTGGTAAGTATTCTTGACCTTCACTTAACCTTAATCTATATTGGTTCAAAAGATTTAAATATTCATTTTTATCAAACCTCATGCTATTTATTCCTGTAAACCATTCTACACTTTTGCCTATTTCTTCTGGTTTTATAGCATCAGAATCTTCAAGACCAAATTTATTCCAATACACATATTCTTTATCAGTTTCAACTTCTACCATAATTAATGTGCACCATAAATCTATATCATCTGAACACATTAATATTGGTAGTTTCAATTTTTCTCCAATTTTTGGAATTGCTCTTTCCCATACTATTTTTCTTTCATCTTCATTAGTGAGCCAATTCAGAAATGTAGGAACAATGCCTTTTTTTATATCTGGACGATTTTCCAAGATAATATCTTCTAAAGATTTACCATCTATTTCTATCATGTAAAAATTTTCACCACTAAAAGGATTTACATATGTTTTCGTCGATATCTTATTAATCATTTCTTATTTGTTGTCAATAATTTATTCAAAAATTATTTTCTTATTTACTTGTTTTCCATTCACTCCTACTCTAACAATATAAACTCCAGTTTTTACAATATTCGGAGTAATAGTTATAGCATTATTTCCTTGCTTAGTTTCACTATAAACTTCACTACCTAAGATTGAAAATAACTGAATTTTTACTGCTTCTTTAGTAGTTATACCTGCAATTGTAATTTCTTGTTTTCCTGATTTAAAAATATTGATAGTTTCATTATTTACTAATTCATCTTCAACAGTTAAAACTCTTTCTGCTGTATGAATATAAAAACGACCAATTCCGTTTAACTTTTCTGAGGTTTTAAACGAATATTCTTCTCCGTTATGTAACGCTATAAATTCTTCTGTTTCTTTATCTTCTAAATACACTCCAGAATTTACTGGCAAGTTTGTTGACTTAGCAGAAATCTTAATAATTTGATTTGCTTCAGAAGTTATTCCCACAGGAATAATTGCTGTTGATATTTCTGATTCTGGTAACGATTGAATTGTAAAATCTTTTCCTTCCGAATCTTTTAATAAATGCGTAAACACATCAAAATTAGCACTAGCAAAGTTTCCTAAATCATATCCAGGATCTAAGCCTTTTGTAGATGTATTTGAAAATCTAATTTTAGTATCAACCTTAACATCATTCTGACTCGCTGAAACTGTTATCATAGTAGTTAATGTTTCTCTTGAAAAAACCTGTGCTTCAGAAGCATCATGTAAACGTTGACTTTCTTTAAAAGTAATTGATGTTTCTCCTGTTTTAGTTTTCATAAAAAATCCTTGTCCGACTGTTAAAGAAGTAGCAGCATCTATTAATCCTTTTGCTACATATTTATTCTGAGAGTTATCCCAAACATATACTCCAACATTTACAGGATCGAACTTACTTAAGTTCTCTTGAATAAAGTTTACATCAGTATTATTGTTAACTGGTAAATATGCTGTGTATGGATTTCCAACAGCATTCCATTGATCTGCATTCACACTAATTGTTTCATCTGTAGAATTTATTGTACCCGTAAAACTTACAGTTCCATCTGTTCCTCTTGAAACGATATAACTTTGTCCTTTTTGAAATGTAATTGTATTAGAAGCTAAATCATCCGTTGTATAATATACCCATTTAGAACCAGCAGCTCTTGTGTCATCGTAATATGCAACAGCATAACGATTTGGAGTTACCGTAGAATTTACTCGAATATTGTTACTTGAATTTTCCACAAATTCTTTAACACTCTGACCAGATACAGGAGCTGTAATTAAACTCCATTTGTTAGCTTGTAAACCTGTTCGCTCAAAAGTTACTGATCCTGAAGCAGTTCCTTTTACAATAAAAGTTCCACTTGATGTAGCAGACGATACTATAGAAACAGTTCCACTATTGTCGAAATTTCCATTAATTGTAATCCCTCCATCAGCATTTATATCTAAAGTAGCAGCACTCTCAACTGTTACATTATTCACTTCAATCACTGTAGCAGTAATTATTGGACTGTTTGCTACATTTGAAATTCTAACATTACTTGTTACTAACGGTTCAATATCTGTACTCCAGTTAGTAGATTCATTCCAAACTGTACCTGTACTTCCATCCCAAACCTCTTCTGGTCTTGTATGTAAGTAAAATCTACCTATTCCACTTTCATTACTAGTTAATTGCACTGTATAAGTAGATACTCCATCTAAAATTGTAAAAACATTTAGTGTTCGATCTTCTATAACTACTTGTAATCCTGCTGGTAAATTTGAATTATTTGCTGAGAACTCAACTTCCTTTCCTGAATTTGATTGTAACCCAAGTGGAATAACCATAGTTTCATAATTTGAATCCGGTAGTGTTTGAAAGGTAAAATCAGCAGTAGATGAACCGTCAACTAAATGCGTATATACATCAAAACTTGCTCCTCCAAAATTACCAACATCAAAACCAGGATCTAAACCTAAAGTTGCTGTATTACGGTATCCAATAGTTGTAATTACTGTTGTTCCATCTGAACTAGCGGATAATTCTATTATTGGGACACTACTTTGCCTTTCAAAAGTTTGTGCATTAATAAATATTGAAATGAATATGAAAAATAAGAGTAACTTTTTATTCATGTTTTTCTTTTTTAAAGTGTTGTAAAAATACTAATATGAAGATTAAGAAATGTTAAATTAAAAAATTGTAATAAGACAAAAACAACTTTAATCCACTGTAGTTAAAACAATAATTAAAACCTTAAAATAAAAAGATAAAAGAGATAAACATAAATTTTTTTTATGGAAAACAATTATCTCTTTTTTAATTTCATAGAAATAATTAGCTATTTTTGTTTGTCTTATTTAGATTTAATTAAAATAAAATGGGGGTTTTATTTACACTTTTTGCATCTATACTACTTTATAGTAAATCAAGATATAGTCCTAAATTTTTAGCAAGTAATTTCACAATACTTAGAACTAAAAATTTAATCAAGCCTATCTCTTATTCTCTGTTTCTTATTGCTTCTATTGTGTTTGTTTTACAATTAGGTATGTGGACTGGTTTAGTTGTATTTATGATCAGTTGGATGTTAAGCATGAGTTTAACTGTTTTTATTTTTCCTATTAACAGCAAATTACCTTATATAATTTGTGGATTAACATTGTTATTTATAATATTAGAAAATATTTTTTAAATGCCAGCAAACAAAAAACATCTCTCATCTAGAGGCCAAAGATGGTTAAAAATTACAGCAGGTTTAATTGGTGGGTTTCTTATTACGATTTTATTTCATAATTTAATTGGGCTTCCTTTTAAAGAAAAAGGTGGCATAATTATAACCTCTGCTTACACTTCATTTATAATGTGGGCCATTTTAATGATCGTTGCGTTTATGTTTAAAAACGGATGGAAAATTTGGGGTATCTACCTTATTCTTATTATTTCTTTTTACTATTTAATTATTACCTACAGATAATCCATGAAACTAAAATCATTAAAACCTAGATTACATAATATCATGTTTCACACGCATACTGTTTCTGGAATAATTATCAGTTTTGCTTTATTTGTGATTTTTTATGCAGGAGCAATTGCTCTTTTTATGGATGAATTATATCAATGGGAAAATCCTAATGCTAGAGTTGAAACTGTAAGTCCTGATTCAATTAATTATGATGAAACCATAGAACTTATACAAAAAGAAATTCCAACTTTTGATAAAAGTAAACAGTTTGGAATTGTACCTCCTACTGAAGTAAGACCTATTGTTACATTTTATGGATCTAAAAAAGTAGATGATAAAAAAACAAAAAGATTTACAGCATATATAAATCCGATTACAAAAGAACTACATACCAGATCTGAACCTTTAACTCATATGGCCAGAACTATATATGAACTTCATTATTTTAGGCAAATTCCAGTTATTGGTATTTATCTTTCTGGCTTAGTCGGTTTTTTCTTTCTATTTGCAGTAATAACAGGTTTACTTACACATTGGAAAAATATTGCAAATAAATTTTATGCTTTTACTACTAAAGGAAATTGGAAACAAATATGGACGAATGGACATGTTTCTTTAGGATTTATCACTCTTCCTTTCCAAGTAATATACGCTATTACAGGGTCACTTTTAGGATTATCTTTATTATTACTTGCTCCTACTGCATTTTTAACTTTTAACGGAGATACAACTGAAGTTATAAAAGTAGTTAGACCTGATAGGGGAATAAAGTATGATGATAAAGCTAAAGATATTACTAATGAAATCACATTTAATAGTACATACAAGAAGGTAAGTTCTGAAAACCCTAAATTTAATGTAACATATCTGTATGCTATGAACTATGGTAAAGAAGATGGTACTATTTCTGTAAATGTAACAGATCACAAAAGTTTAGGTAGCGATGGAAATTACATTTATGCATTAAAAGATGGAGAGCTATTAAGTGCTATTGTACCTGAAAAAAAGGCCTATTCTAAAGGAGCATTAGCTGTTCTTATAAAATTACATTATGCAACTTATGGAGGTATATTTTTGAAAATAATATATTTCATTTTGGCAATGGTAACTTGCTACGTAATTATAAGTGGTGTAATGATTTGGAGAACAGCTAGAGATAATAAAAAATACACTGATAAACAACGTAGATTTCACCATAGAGTTACAAAATTCTATTTAGCAATAACATTATCTATGTTTCCTTCTGTCGGATTAATCTTTATTGCTAACAAATTAGTTCCTTTAGAAGTAATAGATCGAACATTTTATGTAAACTCAGTGTTTTTCTTAGGATGGTTATCATTAACTATACTAGGGCTATTTTGGAATAATTATAGAAAACTTAACAGGAACTACTTATTTATAGGAAGTATCTTAGCCATAATCATTCCTATTGCTAATGGTATAATGACTGGTGACTGGATATGGAAAACTTTAATTAGTAAACAATATTATGTTTTTAGTGTAGATTTCACTTGGCTAACCATTGGTATATTTGGACTTTTAATTTGCTTAATTTATTTAAAATCAAACAGTAAATTCGATAAACTTTCAAATAAAGACACTTCTACTCCAAAAATAAAACAAGAACAAAAAAAAAACACAATACTTTCAGAAGCAACCATTTAACAAGGTTGCTTTTTTGTTAAACAATTATTAAAAAATCATTATTTTTATTTGTTCTAAATAAAAATAGTAAATAAATTTGCTCCGTTAAAAACTAAAATTAATTAAGTAATGAGGAGGATATTATTTCTATTAATGCTTGTGTGTACACAAGTATTTTCTCAAAACAGTTTTTTCGTTACGGGGGAGGTAAGGGATATTACTGGTTCAGCAATTCCATATGCAAATGTCATTTTGGAGGGCTCTAAAAAATACGGAGTTACCGATGAAAATGGTAAGTTCAGAATTTCTAATATAGCTGAGGGGAGCTATAAAATCGTTGTTTCATTTGTAGGTTATGCTACTTATAAAAAATCAGTTACTATAAATAAAAGTTTAAACTTAAATGTAATTTTAAAAGAAAGTGCTGAAGCTTTAGAAACAGTCGTTGTAAATAGTAAATCTGAAGCCAAACGGCAAAATACGAGAGCAATTACTATTAACTCTTTAGATCTAAAAAAATTACAGAATCAAGCTTTAGGTGTAGAATCTGTAATAAAACAAACTACTGGTATTGTTGTAAGACAAAATGGTGGTTTAGGTAGTAGAGTTAACATCAATTTAAATGGTTTAACAGGTCAGGCCGTAAGAATTTATTATGATGATATGCCTATTGAGTTATTTGGTGGAGCTTTTCAAATTAATGATATTCCTGTAGATGCATTATCAAGAGTAGATGTTTATAAAGGAATAATGCCTGTAAGTGTTGGAACAGATGCACTTGGTGGTGGAATCAATTTAATTCCATATAACAAAAGTGAAGATTATTTAAGGTTATCTTATTCTATTGGATCATTCAATACTCATAGGTTATCTGTTGTAGGTAATTATAATATTAATAAAAATATCGCTTTAGCACTTGAATCGTTTACCAATACTACTGATAACGACTATGTAATGCGTGATATTACTACTTTTAATGTAGATGGAACTTTTAATCCAGAGCCTTTTGATGCTAGAAGATTTCATGATGGTTTTAATTCATCATTTATAAAAGCTTCTGTAAAATTTTCTGATATAAAATTTGCAGATGAATTACAGCTTTCTTTTATAGCTAGTCAACGTAATAAAGAAATACAACACGGTACTTTTGTAACAGAAACAGCTGTTGGAGAAGCGAATACGGAGAATAAAGGATTGATCGGTCAGGTTAAATATAAAAAACAGTTTTTCGATAATTTATTAGAAGTGAAATATCACGGATTATTTTCGAAGTTAACCAATAAGACAATAGATAGTAGTGCCGTATTTTACAATTGGCGTGGAGAAGTCATTAACATTTTAAATGAAGCAGGTTCTGAAATTTCTACATTTAAAACTGCAAGAGAAGGTGATGATACAGGTCAAGCACACAGAATTGGTTTAGATTTTAATATTACAGATAATATTAAAATTTCATTATCTGAATTTAACAACAAATTTACTATTAAAGGTAATGATCCTTTAGGTAGAAGAGTTGATATAAATGGAAACGAAATTGATATAAATACAGTTCCATCTACATTAAAATCGAATGTATTTGGTGCTCAAGCAGATTTTAAATTTTTCAATAAAAAACTTACTCTTTTTGGTTTATATAAAAACTATAATTATGGAGCCGAATCAGTTGATTTTACGCCCGGATTTGGAAATTCTACACTCACTGAAATTCCTTTGAGAACAGTAAATACAAATGATAATGGATATGGAGCTGGAATTAAATATCAAATCATACCAGAATTATTTGTCCGTTCTAGTTTTGAAAAAACAATCCGCTTCCCTACCCAAGGTGAAGTCTTCGGAAACTTTGCTGCAATTGTTCCAAACTTTGAATTAAAACCTGAAAGAAGTGAAAATATTAACTTAGGGTTTAGATATACAGATCAATTTGAAAATAATTCATCGTTAATGGTAGATGTTGGATTGTTTTTAAGAGATCAAGAAGATTTAATTAGAACAAGAGCTTTTGGTCCTGAGAATTCAAGATTTGTAAACGAAGCATTTGTTGAAAATAAAGGAGTAGAATTTAGTTTTAGATATGTACCAATTACTAATTTAACTTTAAATGGTAATTTTACATATCAGCAAATTGAAATCACAGATACTAATGATGTGACTTCTGTTGATTTTTCTAACACACCTGTTCCAAATATTCCTAACACATTCGCAAACTTAAGAGCTAGTTATAAATTCAATAGCGTATTAAATTCTGTTAATTATTTAGACGTAGCATGGAGTTATTTCTTCGTAGATGTATTTGGTTTTACAGATTTACCTAGTTTAGATGCGGCAACATCAGCAAATGCAATTCCAAGACAACACTCAAATAATTTGGATTTATCTTATACAATGCCTGAACAAAAATTGATTTTCTCTTTAGGAATTCAAAATATTTTTGATCAAAAGGTATTTGACAACTTCTTTGTTCCAAGACCTGGAATTAACTATAACTTTAAAATAAACTATTCATTATAAAAACATTAAAAATGAAATCAAAAGTATTCATAAAAAATATCGCTAAATTATTAAGCTTTAGCTTGTTTTTTGGAAGTATTTTAACTTCTTGTAGTAATGGTCTTAATGATATTAATGAGTTAGAAGGTACACAAGCTAGAACTGGTTTTGTAATTGTTGGTACCACTGCATCTAATAATGCTTTAGTTAAATATTTCAAAGAAATTCCAACGGGTACAATTAATTTAAATGATGGCTTTAGTTTTCAAAGATTTCGCCCTAATTCATGTGTAGATGGTGCTTTGTTTTTACAAAGACCAGATGGGTTTCCTGGTTTCTCAAAATATATAGTAAGTGAAACTGGACAATTATTTGAAGCTGGTTCTTTACCTACGTTAGGTGCAAATTCTTTTAGAATTGATGCTAAAGATTCAAGTTTTGGAGTTTATCAAGATAGAGCTACTTCTGATAATATAACAATATTCAATCCTACTACTTTAGATTTTATTGGTACAATTGATATGTCGCAAGGTATTGTTCCTAATGATATTGGACAACGTTACCAAAGATTTATGTTTAGAGGCGATGACGTTTTTGCTCCTATAAGAGGAAATCAAAACGGAGAATTATTCAAATCTCATGTAATTCATAGTGCTAATCTAACTACTGCAACTTATACAGGAACAACTGAAAGAACTGGAAATGGTTTTGCAGATATTACTACATTTAATCAATTCGGACAAAACCTAACAGATGCTGCTGGTAACTTATATATTTCTGATGCTGGAAATTATACAGGCCAAGGTGTAGCTGCGGCTATTACTAGAATTCTAGCAGGTAGCAACTCGATTGATCCTAGTTATAATTTTCAACCTGCAGTAACGCTAAACCCAAGAAACGTTTTTTTACCGACTTTTAATGGATTTAAACTTTTGCCTAATGGTAAAGCAATTGCCAGAGTAAATGCACAAACGCCACAAGCAGCTGTTGATATTGTATTAAGCGTAGGTGGAAATTTGGCATTATTAACAGATGATCAAATACAACAAATATTCAATATTTTATTCACTTCAGAATCTGCCGTTTGGTGTCTTTTAGATTTAGAAACTCAAACTGTTATTCCTATAGTTGGAGTTCCTGCTACTGGTGTATTCGCTGCCTCAGATTCTTTTTTTCATGATGGTAGTGTATATTTTCCTGTTGCTACATCAACAGAAAATGGGTACTACAAATATGATTGGACAACTGGAATAACCACCCAAGCATTTCAAGTTGTTGGAGCTGATATTTCTATAACTGTTAATATTGCTAATGATAATTAATCTATTCATTTGACAATATATTCATTATGTAAATAAAAAAGCTGATACTTTTTAGTATCAGCTTTTTAGGTATTATTCTATTGCATAAGCTTGTCTTAATTCACTTGGCGATTTTCCAAACCATTTTTTACATGCTCTTGACATACTAGACAATTCTGAAAAGCCAATAATTTCTGTTAGTTTTTGTAACTCTGTGTTTGTTTTTGTCAAATAACCAAAGAGCACTTTCTTTCTAACTTGCTCTTTTATCTCTTCAAATTTAGTTCCTTTTTTAGCTAATTTTCGTTGTAACGTTCTCGGATGAATAGCAAGAGCCTCACAAATATGTTCCTTACCGGCTTGTTCTGTTCCTAAAAAACTATATAACATTTTCTCTACTTTAATATCAATTTCATCATTCTTAAGCTGATAATTATTTTTAATATAATCTTCAGCAATTTTTAGATAAGCTTCACTTCTCAATTTAATTGGAGCATCCAAAATTTCTGGTGATAGATGAATACCTGTTCGAAAATGATTAAATATTATCTTGGAGCCAAATACTTTTCTATATTTATTCGAAAGTTTACCGTGTGTAAATGCTACTGCAATCGGATGATAATTTTCGCCAATAATAAATTTTAAAATTTTATGTAAGTCTGCCAAGCATAATTCTAAACATTGTTTACATTCCGATTGTGATTTAGAATCTATACTCAATGATAATTCCACTGCTCCAGATACATAAGAACTTTGCTCAAAAACTGTTAAAACAATTCCCGGGCTATGAATATGCATGTACTTAGTTGCTAATCTTAATGCATCTCTAATGGTTTTTGCATTTTTAACAACCATTGCAATTGGACCAAGTACTTCTATATCTTGAAACTTTGATAATTCTAAACCAAAAAAATCACATTTTGTTATTTGAGCGCTTTCTTCTAGGATAGCTGTAACAGATTTTAGTGGGATTAAACTATCTGAATTCATTAACTCACTTTTCTTTACTCCATTCCTTTCACTTAATGCTATAGCGTCTATTGAAAACGATTCTAATAAAGTTATAATTCCTTGTAAACCACTTGATCTTACCATTACTTCCATAGCATCAATTTACTAAAATGTCCGAATATGTCAAATCAATTTAATTTAAAAAAGCAAAATTTGTAAGAAACAATAAGACATCAACTATCATTATGACTAAAAATTTTGACGTAATTATTATTGGAGCTGGAGTTTCTGGGATTGGAATGGCTTGTCAACTAGAACGAGAAATTAAAGATGCGAATTATGCTGTTTTAGAACGAAGAAGTGCAATTGGCGGAACATGGGATTTATTTAATTATCCAGGAATTCGATCTGATTCTGATATGTTAACCTTTGGTTTTGATTTTAGACCTTGGAATGGCGATAAAATATTAGCCGATGGTCCTTCTATTAAACAATATCTTATTGATACCGCCAAAGAATTTAATGTAGAAGAAAAGATTGTTTATGAATCTAAAGTAACCTCTGCAAAATGGAATACGCAAAATGCTTTATGGGAAATATCTGTAGATAATTTAAAAACAGGAGAACAGTTAGTGTACACTTGTAACTTTTTAATTGCTGCATCTGGATATTACAATCATGATAGCGGTTATTTACCAGAATTTAAAGGTTATGATACTTTTAAAGGAACTATTGTGCATCCGCAACATTGGCCTAAAAATTTAAATTATGATGGAAAGAAAGTTGTTGTTATTGGTAGTGGAGCTACGGCTATAACTATTGTTCCTTCTATGGCGGACAAAACTTCTCATATTACCATGTTACAGCGATCTCCAACTTATGTTTACAGTGTTCCTTCTGTTGATAAGTTAGCTGTAAGATTACGAACATTTTTACCTGAGAAGACTGTTTACAAAATTGCCCGTTCAAGGAATGTTTTATTACAACAACTGGTTTTTAAGTTGAGTAAAAAATATCCTAAACGAATTCAAAAATTCTTGATTTCAAAAATTAAAAAACAGTTAGGATCTTATTATGATATGCAGCATTTTACTCCTAATTATAATCCATGGGATCAACGTTTAGCTGCAGTTCCCGATAATGATTTATTTGAAGCTATAAAAAGTGGAAAAGCCTCTGTAGTAACCGATCATATTGATGCTTTTACAGAAAATGGAATTCTATTAAAATCGGGAAAACATTTAGATGCTGATATTATTGTTACTGCTACTGGATTAAAATTACAAGTTCTTGGAGGAATGAAACTTCATGTTGATGGTAATCCGTTTCAATTGAATGAAAAAATGACATACAAAAGTGTATTAGCACAAGACACGCCAAATTTTGCTTACTTATTTGGTTATACTAATGCATCTTGGACTTTAAAAATAGATATTGCTGCAAATTATGTAGCTAGACTTTTAAATGAATTAAAATCTAGAAATGTCAGAATTGTAATTCCTCGTACTTCAAGTACTAGTAATCCTAATGAAAGTGTTCTAGATTCTTTAAATTCTGGTTATGTAAAACGAGGAAGCAAACTATTACCAAGACAAGGAAAACAACTTCCTTGGCGCGTTTTACACGATTATAAAAAAGATAAGAAAATATTGAAAGAGCCAATTGAAGATCAATTTCTCGAATGGATCCCCTAAATCCAAAAAGCACAAATCTTATAGTTATGATTTGTGCTTTTTTACTTTTTTTCTAGAATCCGCTTCCTGGGGCTTCTGGAGAACTTGCCTGTGCTTTTTTCGGATTTAAAATTAAATAGGTTCCTAAAGCTGTTAATGCTGTGTACTTACCATATTTACCAATCTTTTCTAAAGCTTCCTTTCTTGAAATACCTTTCTTAATATTTGTGTTATTTGTCTTCATTATATTCCTATTCAAATATTACTTTCTTATTTATAATTTTTCCTTCTATTTCTAAATGAACTATGTAAACACCAACTCCAAGTAACTTAGGTTGAATTATTAATTTAGGCCCACCTTTCATTGATTCATTATATACTTCTACTCCTAAAACTGAAAACAATTTCACTTTAACATCTTCGATGCCCTGAATCCCTGCAATGGTAATTTCTTGCTTGTTCGATTTAAAAATATCTACATTGTAAAAATCTTCTTTATCTATAGATACATCTTTTGTGTGTATATAAAACCTCCCTATTCTCGATAATTTTTCTGAAGTTTTGAAAGCATATACTTTTCCTCCATCCAATTGAACAAAATCTCCAGTTTCTTTATCTTCAATAAATACTTTTGTTCCTTCAGGTAAATTCTCTGTTCCAACAGAAATCTTTACTTCTTTATTCGCTTCGGATTTAATTCCTAATGGAATAACAAGATTTTCATAATCTGAATTTGGTAACGATTGGATTGTAAAATCTTTTCCTTCTGAACTTTCAACTAAATGACTGAAAATATCAAAACTTGAACCATCAAAGTTTCCTATATCATAACCTGGATCTAAACCTTTAGAAACGTTATTCAAGAAATTAATCTTTGTTTCTACCTCTACTCCATCTTGTGTTGCTAAAACTTGAATAACTGGATCAGTAGTTGTTTGTCTTGAAAATGTTTGCACACCAGTTCCATCTGATAAACGTTGATTTTCTTTAAAATCTATTGATGATACTCCTGAAGCTGTTTTCACAAAAAATCCTTGTCCGACTGTTAATGAAATTTCAGTATCTAACAATGTTTTTGGAACATATTTATTTTGACCATTATCCCAAACATAAACACCAACATTTACAGGGTCGAACTTGCTTAAGTTTTGTTGAATAAAGTTTACATCTGAATTGTTATTGATTGGAAGATATGCTGTATATGGATTTCCAACTGCATTCCATTGGTCTGCACCAACTAATACGGAAACATCATTAGTTTCTAATGTACCTGTAAATGTAACCGAACCATTTGTAGCTCTAGATATAATATAACTTTGCCCTTTCTCAAAAGTAAGTGTGTTTGTTACAATATCGTCAGCTGTAAAATATACCCATTTAGAACCATCGGATCTGCTATCGTCGTAATATCCAACTGCATAACGTTTTGGCGTAACCGTTGCATTTTCTCGAATGTCATTTGCTGTATTTTCTATGAACTCCTTAATACTTTGTCCTGAAACCGGAGCACTAACAATACTCCATTTGTTTGCTTCCAAACCAGAACGTTCAAAAGTTACCATTCCGTTTGCTGTTCCTTTTACGATTAACGTTCCGCTTGTTGAAGCTGAAGATTGAACCGTAACTGTTTCTTCTGTATCAAAATTTCCATTTACTATAGCCACTCCATAATCTGCAACTGTGAATGATGATAGTTCTTCAATTTTTAAATCATTCATTTCAGCTGTTACTCCTGATTCAATAACTGGAGAAGTTACTAAAACTGGTACAATTACATTTTGTGTAGTTGCTGCCACAGTGTTTAAAGACCAGTTTCCGTTGTCTGTCCAATTTGTTCCGTTTGTTCCAGTCCAAACTGCAGTATTACAATCTTCTGTGAAATTAGCTGTTGCGTCTTTATCCCAAGTTGATAAATACGAAGCAGAAGCATCGTCAACTTCAATACAAGTTAAATAATCGTTGAATTTGGCATTAAAATCAGTCATTATACTATTGTTCCCATTTCTAACATCTAGTGATACTAATAATGTTTGTATAACACCAAGTTCTTCTAATTGTGGGCAATTTCTTAGGTCTAAATATGTATACTGATTTTTACTTGCTTTAAGTATCTTAAGATTAGGATTATTAACCGTAAGAGTTTTTATTTTATTAGATCTTAGCTGAACTTCTTCTAATGTTGGAATAGTTGATAAATCTAATTCAGTTAAATCATTTTCAGCAACATCTAAGATTCTTAAGTTTGAATTGTTTGATAAGTCTAATGTAGTTATATCATTATAATCAAGATTTAAAGTTTCTAAAGCATCAAAAGCCTCAATTCCAGTCACATCTGTAATATTTAAACTACTTAAATCTAAATCTACTACAGTTTCAATTTTCTCCGTATACACTTGATTGTCATTAGTAATTCCGTTTCCTAAACTTGTAGCATCTCCAATAGCTACTACATTTCCATCAGCATTATGAGTTTCTAAATAATTTTCAAAATTAGCATCGGCAATATAAGTTACATCACAGTACAATGCAAAACTAGCTGTTGCGTCTTTCTCCCAAATATCTGGATATAATTGAACTTCTTTATCTGCTTTTATACAAGTTAAATCAGGATTTCCTTGACCATCAAACCAAGTGAAATTATCGTTATTTCCATTAGCTACATTTAATGAAGTTAATTGGTTATTAGCGATACGTAATTGTACAATGTTTGGATATGCTGAAATATCTAATTCTGTAAAATTATTATCGTTTAAGATTAATTGCCTTACCAATGGATTTGCAGAAATATCTACTGAATTGATTCCCGTATTAGATAAACTCAGATTCGTTAGTGCTGTAAGATTAGAAATATCAACATCTCCCAAATTTGAATTACCGTCAAGATAAACTTGCTCTAACAATACATTATTAGATAAATCTAAACTCTCTAAATTGTTATTTGCTAAAGTAATTACAGTAAGTTTTGTATTCTTACTTAAATCTATACTCGTTAAATTCGAATTACTTCGACATCCTAGGAACCACATATCTCTGAAATCTTCGATACCTGTCATGTCTTCTACTAATCCATTATGTAAGTTAAATCCTTCGGAAACTTCAACTAAAGCGGTATATACATAATCGTCTATTACTCCGTTTCCGTAACCGTTATTTTCTAAAAATGTTTCAAATCCATCATCAGGCACATAAGTCATTCTACAAAACTCAGCATAGTTAGCCGTTACATCTTTTAACCAAGTTCCTAATAACGCTGCAGCTGCTGGATCATCAACTTCAATACATGTTAAACTTGGATTTCCTGTAACATCTACATTGTCAAGATCAGTATTATTACCACTTCTTAAATTCAATCCTGTAAGTAGTGAATTCTTACAAGATAAGTTATCTAAGGTATTCTGCTTTACTAAATCTAAATATGTTAACGGTGTACTATCACACTCTAATGTGCTTAAGTTTATATTATTACTCAAATCAATTTCAGAAATACTAGTAGAACTAAATGATAAATAGCGAAGTTCAGAAAGATGAGTCACTTGTAAAGTTGTCAATGGATTTAGACCGCATTCTAGGTTCTCCAATAATGGATTATTTACAATATTTAATGAAGTGATATTGGTATTCTCACAGTATAGAGATGTTAAATTAGCTTGATTGCTTACATCTATTGTTCCTAATCTATTATTCGTAACTGTTAAGCTTGTTAAATCGTTATTACTAATATCTAAACTCGTTAAATCATTATCTCCAACATTTAAGAATTTTAATCCCATATTTGTTGAAATATCTACAGATGTTAAACTGTTGTTTGCAACCTCTACTCCTTCTAATACTGTTAAACCATTAATATTTAAACTAGTAATTCCGGTATTTTCAAGAGTTATACTTTCTAAAAGAGTATTATTACGTAAATCTAAATCAGTATTAGTTAACGTATTATTATCTGCCCAAAAACGAATTAAATTTTTAAAATCCTCAATTCCTGTAAAATCCTCAATCCCCTCATTTCTTGGAGTTAATAATTGAATTGCTTCAATCTTTCCAGTTGGAACTAAATGATCATCAATAATTCCGTTTCCTAAACTATTTGAACTTCCTAGAGCAACGGTTCCTCCAAATTCATTATGTGTTTCTAAATAGGCTTCAAAGTTTGCATCTGGTATGGTTGTAAATCTACAATACTCAGCGTAATTCGCTGTCGCATCCTTTTCCCAATTAGAAGCTGATAAGTAAGCCGCATTAGGATCATCTACTTCAATACATGTTAAATTAGGATTGTTTCTAGCATCCATATCTTCGAATGCATCATTGTTCCCATTCTTAAGGTTTAAATATGTAAGGTTTGTATTTCCATAGCACGATATATCATTAAGTTTAGTATTCTCAGAAATATCTAATGAACTAATATTCAATTCGGAAGCAAATATAGTTTCTAAGTTAGTTAACATACTAATATCCAATTCGTCAATAGGATTTCTTCCGATGCTTAAAGATTTTAACGCCAAATTATTTTCTAAATTTAAGTTAGTAATGGCATTTTGAGAAGGTTTAAAAGATTCTAAAACAGTAAGGTTACTTATATCGATGCTTTTAATATTATTATCATGAAACTGTAGATCTTTTAACAATACATTATTACTAACATCTAAACTTGTTAAATTATTTTCTGATAGCACTACATCATCTAAGCCAACATTAGTAGATATATCAATTGTGTTTAAATCACATTCGTATAAATAGATCTCTTTCAGTAGCGTTAACCCAGTTATATCAATACTTTCAATATCTAAATCGTTACATCTAATTTCATCTAGTTTGGTATTTGCTGTAAAATCCAAATTAAGATTAGCAGTAGTGTTATTGTTATGTATAAATCTTTCTAAGTCAGTAAAACTTTCTAAACCTGTAAAATCTGCAATATTAAGATTGTATAGTCTTAATACCAATACCGAATTTACAGCAGCAGTAGTTACATAATTGTCATTAGCTATTCCGTTCCCCAAACTTGTTGGATCTCCAATAGTAACAGTACCTCCAGTGGCATTATGCGTTTCTAAAAAGTTTTCAAAATTATCATCGGGTACATACGTCCAATTACAATCGTCTCTAAAAACAGCAGTGGCATCCTTTCCCCAACTTGTTAAAAATGCAGCATTTGGATCATCAACCTCAATACATGTTAAATTCGAACAACCAGCTACTCTAAATTCTGTAAAACTACTATAGTTTCCATTTCTTACATTCAGTTCTACTAATTCATCAATATTTCTTGCACTAAATTCTCGTAAGTTAGTATTATTACTAATATCTATAGAAACAATATTGGTTTCATCTAAATTTAACTCCCTCAAATTAGTTAAATGACTTACATCATAGGAAATTAATGGATTTCCAAATAAACTTATAGTCTCAAGTAATGTGTTATTCTGAGTATTTAATGAAGTAAATTGATTTAAAGAAGCTATAATTCTGGTTAAATTCACATTGGTACTAAGGTCGATGGTACTTAAGGTGGTTTCATGAATTTGTAAATCTTCTAATGCGATATTGTTACTAACATCTAATCCTGATAAATTATTTGAAGAAATAATTAAATCTTTCAATGCAGTATTTGTTGATAGATCGATACTTGTAAGATTGTTTCGAGATATATTTATTGTTTCTAATTTAGTTAACTCTGTAATATTAATACTTGTTAATCCCATATCACTAGCATCAATCCTTTTCAGATTTGAGTTGTTGGTAAGGTCTAAACTGGTATTTATGGCATTATTAAAACAAGCTAAAAACTCTAAAGAAGCAAAATCTTCAATCCCAGTGAAATCTGCAATTCCTTGAAAATTCAGAAATAAGTTAATTACATTTTCAATATTCGCTGTAGTTACATAATTATCATTGGCAATACCATTCCCCATACTTGTTGGGTCTCCTACTGAAACAGTGCTTCCGTTAGTATCGTGCGTTTCCAAATAATTTTCAAAATTATCATCTGGCACATAGGTCCAAACACAATCGTCACTAAAACTTGCTGTAGCATCTTTTTCCCAACTTGATAAGTAACTCGCTGTAGGATCGTCAACTTGAATACAAAATAAATTAGCATTTCCAGTAGCGTATAATTCTATATCGCTACTATTATTACCATTTTTCATATTTAAAGATGTCAATTGTGCGTTTTGACATTCGATATATTCTATATTCGGACTTGCACTGAAATCAAGTTCTGTAATACTGGTATTATTTGCATATAACTCAATTAACTTCGTTAGACTACTTAAATCTAAAACAGATAAACCGGTATTACTTACCTCAATATCTTCAAGATTTGCATTATTGGTAACATCTAAAGAAGTTAACGTTGGCATATCTTCAAGAAATAAATCTGTTAGATTACCCTGTGTACTAACATTTATGGTTGCTAACTGATTTTCTCCTGCGCTAATCGTCTGAAGGATTGTATTGTTTGATACATCTAACGTAGTCAATGAATTATCTCCTAAGTATAGTCTTATTAAGTTTACATTATTAGATAGATCTATTCCTGTTAACGAATTCCTTCTAATTCGTAAATCTGATAATGCTATGTTGGCACTTATGTCAATAGTCATAAAATTATTCCCATCTACTATTAAATCGGTTAATTTTATATTTGAACTTATATCTATAGTTATTAAATTATTATTGCTCAACGTAACTTTTTCTAATACTTCTAATCCAGAAAGATTGACAGTATTTAAACCCATATCTGAACATGCAATTTCTACAAGGTTAGTATTGGCAGTTAGATCTAAAGTTCCCGAAGTGATTATATTATCAAATGCTCTTAATTCTTTCAAACTAGTAAAATCCTCTAACCCTGTAAAATCAGTAATACCTTGGTTAGAAATGTTTAAAGTAGTAATGCTCTGAATACTTTCTGTAGCAACTTTATCGTCATTAGCAATTCCGTTCCCCATACTTGTTGGATCACCAATAGTAACAATCCCTCCAGTTGCATTATGAGTCTCTAAATAAGCTTCAAAATTATCATCTGGCACACTAGTTTCTGTACAAAATAGTTTAAATTCGGTTTGTACATCTTTTTTACTAAATGTTGTTTCAGCATAGGTTATATCGTCAACCGTTACACATGTTAACCCTGGATTATTTCTGATATCAAAATCATTATTATTAAAATTCGTGTTGTTACCATTTCTAAGGTTTAGATAGATTAATTGATTGAATGCACAGGATACATCTTCGATTACTACATTTTTAGAAACGTCTAGACTGGTAATTTGATTATTTTCTATAAATAATTCCTCTAGTTTTATATTATTAGTAACATCTAAACTCTCCAACTCATTTTCGTATGCTTGCAATACTATCAGTTCTGGATTTTGAGAAAGATCTAAATTTATCAAATTATTATCGACACAATCTAAATGTTCCAATAATGGAAGATTCATTACATCCAAACTCCCTAAAGAATTACTATAACAGGATAGATTTTTTAATACTGGATTATTAGTGACATCAAGGCTGTTGAGTTGGTTATTACTACAGTATAAACTTTCCAACATCGTATTCTGGGAAACATTTAAGCTTGAAATTTGGTTCCGTATACAACTTATAAAAGTTAATACTGTATTTTGCGAAAGATCTAGAGTTGTAAGGTTATTTCTACCTATAGCCAGGGTTTGTAATGCTACATTTTGTGAAAGATCAATACTGGATAATGAATTATTAAAACAGTTCAAATTTTGTAATGCTACAAAATCTTCAATACCCGTAGCATTATTAATGGTTAATCCCGAAATATCCAACTCTTCAACACTAGAAATATTAGAAGTATAAACTTTATTATCATTTGCAGTTCCATTCCCCATACTACTAGCATCTCCAACTGAAACTACATTTCCATCAGCATCATGTGTTTCTAGATAATTCTCAAAATTATCATCAGGAACAGTAGTTTCTCCACAATCTAAGCGAAAAGTAGCTTCACTATCAATATTCCAAGTATTTAAATACGATTCTGTCGGATCATCAACTTGAATACAAAACAATGTTGAAT
>ERZ1740052.71-NODE-71-length-33071-cov-14.894385_pt1 | contig 33071 bp, 33 predicted proteins | sample MGYA00581750_ERZ1740052 | MGnify/ENA primary metagenome ERZ1740052 (study PRJEB43018, sample SAMN04849743) | marine metagenome | isolation source: floating plastic debris | place: Pacific Ocean | collected 2008-08-30 | study: EMG produced TPA metagenomics assembly...
ATATTATATTTTAGAATTTATTCCAAAAACAATTCAATGCAGATTTAGAAGTTTTTAGACCTTTTTATATAGACGAAAAAGGTATAAAAAATGTTGTAGTTAGTGGTTTAGATTTTATTAAATTAATTAAGTAAAAAACATGGAATTAGAATATATGTTAAAGTTAAAAGAATGGGATGAAAAAAAAGGATGGAAAAAAACAGGAGTTGAAGAAGATGATATAAAGCTAAAAGAAAGTAAATATGAATTAAATTAACTGGTGTTGATGCACAGGATTTTAGAGCAGCAAATAAAAAAGCAGGACAAAACAAAAAGCCTAGAAACTATGTTTGGCATCATATAGATGATTACAATCCAATAACTGGTGAGTGTACTATACAATTAGTAAGGAAAGATATTCATGAGTGGTCTTGTCCACATAAAGGAGCGGCGGGAATTTGGATGGATTTATTTTCAATAGTTTACAAAAGAAGAAAAAAGAAGTTTAAATAAAATTATGGAGAAATTAAAATTAGAGCAAAGTAGTACATCAATAAATTTATTAGATATTAATAAATTTATTGACGAGTTTAGTTTAAAATTACCAGAATCATATATTGATTTCATTTTAAACAACAATGGAGGTTACCCTAACTTAGCTGCTTACGGCAACCCATATGAAGATGGTTCAGTTGTTGATAGTTTTTATTCTATATCTCTAGATGACTATGTATTTAAAGAAGACAAAGTTACCTTATTACCTTCTAGAGAAATCATAAAAACGCATCAAATTTTGGAAAAAAATATACCTTCTTATTTTTATCCTTTTGCAGATGATGAAGGAAATGCAAAATTTTGTATTTCAATGAATGAAAAAGACTTTGGGTATATTTATTTAGTTTTTTTAGATGGTACTTCTGATGAGCCTACTTTTATTTGTGATTCCTTCGTAAAATTCATTAATGGACTTGAAAATATAGAAAAATATGAAGACGATTAGACTTATAAACAAATTAACATTAAGCATACGTAATAACAGCTCGGAAAAAATTCTGAACTATTATTATTAAAAACTATGCAGTTTCAACTTATTACTCAGATGGGGAGCCATAAGCAAATAGAAGAATTATTGAAATTAGTTGATTAAAAATGGAAAAAATAAAAAAAGATAAAAAATTAATAGAAGCTTTAGATTTTAAAAAAGTAGAGGAAATCCACAAAATTATATTTCCTGAGGACTATAAAGTTCATATGCTTAAGTATAACGGAGGTAGACCAGTTTCTAAATTATTTTTTAAACCTGATATTTGGGATGATGAAATTAAACTTTCTTATCTATTGCCTTTAAAGTATGGGAGCTATACTTTTGAAAGAGCTAATCTTAAAGGGGAATTGTTGGATTACCCAGAAGAAAATTTAATAATAGGTCATACTCTTACAGGAGCTCTATCAATTTCTTTCAAAGAATCAGAATATGGAAGTATTTATGTTTTTTATTCTGATGGAGAAATGCATAAGCTAGCAAATTCTTTTACAGAGTTTTTGGAAGGTTTAAAAGAGTTATAATGTAATTAAGTGCCTATACCTAAGTATTAACTACAAAGAAAATGATATTACGAAAGAAGATATTAAAAATTTCGAATTAATTAATGATTATAAATTAATTAATTCGTACAAAAACTTTTTATTAAAAAGTAATGGAGGAGTTCCTAATGAAAATATTTTTTCTAAAGATGAAATTGAATTAAGTATCGCTTTTTTTTACCCTTTAAAATACGGTAACCATTCTTTAGAATCTGTTATAAAAAATCTTCATAGAGAAAATATTTTATCTAATCAATTTTTTCCTTTTGCTTCTAGCGAAGGGGGCTCTATATATTATTTTTCTATGTCGAATAATGATTATGGAGTAATCTACTTATCTCACTTAGATGACTCTACCCCATTAAAACTATATGATTCTTTTGATGATTTTATTAGTAGTTTAGAGGAAGAATAAATAACCATAGATAACATCTATTTATAATCTATCTCTCTTAGCAAACAGCTATAATTCAGTTGGATTGCACATCTGCGTTATCAAAACTGCTAATTAATCAGTAAAAATAATATGTAATGAAATTTAATTTAGTAAAACAAGAATTAACAGAGCAAGATTTATCTGACTTTGAAAGTACTCGTAGCATTTTATTACCAAAAAGTTACAAAGAACATATGTTAAAATTCAACGGAGGTACTCCTGAGAAAAAATATTATAACGGTGTTCAAATAGCTTTCTTTAATCCAATCAAGTATGGAAATGATACTCTTAAAGATGTTATTGAAGATTTACAAGATATAATACCTGATAAGTTTTTACCTATAGCATATGACCCAGGAAACAATCAAATTTGTTTAAATCTAAATAATGATGATAATTATGGTTATGTTTATTATTTAGCTATGGATTTAGGTGAACCAAAACCTTCTCTTATAGCCAAGTCACTTGAAGAGTTATTAAAAGGACTTTCAGAAGAAAACGACTACTAAGTTAGTATTAAAAATCTGTTTAAAGTAAATTCAATAATTAGACTATAAATTTTAAGCAAGTGTTCCATTCTTACCGATTTAAATAAAAAGATTTTAGGTAGCTCAAATTTCAGGTTCAAACTATTAGGGAGTTTTAAGATACTTTTCAGAATCCAGATTTTTCTAATTGTTGGAAAGAGTTAAATATAAATAGAAAGCTTGGCAAGCAAATCGAGAAAATGGATTTAACTTGGCATCATTTAGATGACCTAAATGTTAATATTAAGAGCTCTTTTCAGCTAGTAAGAACTGAAATCCATTTAAAAACTTTTAAACATATTGGAAGTAATAAACAAATTGAAATACTTTTAAATTTAATTGAATAAAATATATTTTAATTATGAAATTTGAACAAAAAGGAGATAAGTTAGTAGATAAAAATGATATTAAAGAATTAGAATTAAAATACAAAGTTATTCTGCCTAATGACTACAAAGACTATATGTTAGAAATGAATGGATTGTTCAGTAAAAAAACACTGTATTTTAAGCCAGAAATATGGGGTGAAGATATTGAGTTTTTTTATGTTTTACCAATTAAGTATGGGAGTGATATTTTTGAAAGAGCAAATTTAAAAGATGAGTTTTTTGATTTTCCAGAAAACCACATTACAATAGGTGTTACATATACAGGTAATATTTCTATGTCGCTTAAAGAAAGTGAGTATGGTAGTATTTATGTTTTTTATTCAGATGGAGAAATGCATAAGCTAGCAAATTCTTTTACAGAATTTTTAGATGGTTTAAAAGAGTTATAGTGGGTTTTATACATGAAAATGAAATCAACTTCATTTGAATAATATAGACTGTGTTAATTTGCAATTCGTATTACACTTAATTATGGCTCAGAAAATAATTCTGGGTTATTTTTATTAAAAACCTATATCGTTTAAATTCTATTATTCATTCTAGCTTTATAGAAATAAGTAAAAGTGGTTTTATTCCAAGAACAATTCAATGCAGATTTAGAAGTTTTCAGACCTTTTTATATAGATGAAAGGACAAGACTAAGGAAACTAGTTTTTAATGCAAAAACATTTATACAAATTTAAAACTATGGAATATATATATATAAACAGACTAAAGGATTTAAAAGAAAAAAGAGGCTGGAATTATACAGGAGTTAATATTTCTGAGATAAATGAGTTACAAGAAAAGTTTAATATTATTTTTCCTGTAGCATACAATGAATTTCTAAGCTACTCAGGTAATTTCTCAACAGTTATAAAACAAGGTCATAGTTTTGAATTTTTAGAACAAGATCAACAAGACGCACAAAAATGGCTAAAAGAATATGATTTAGAAAATTTAATTAAAAAACCATTTTGGGTAATTGCTACTTTAGAAAGAGCTTTTTGGTACTTTCATTTAGACGAAGGAGATAACCCACCTATTTACAGATTAGATAGTGAATACTACGAAGATTACCCTAATGAAAGCTCTTTCGGAAAAGTTGCAGATAGCTTTCAAGCATGGATTGAAAAAGCTATTGATTATTTTGAGGAAGACCCAGAAAATCAATAAATTTTAAAAACAGCTTTTTATCCGATAACTTAGATTTGTAACCTACACCATACGTAGAAATTATACGGTTTAAACTTTAGGATTACAACCTTAAAAGATTAACAAAACAATGGTAAGTTGTTAACGCAATTTTAAGAATTAACATGGTATGTTTATTGTACTAAAAAATTAAACTGCTATGCACTATGAAAAACAAAAAACAACACGACTTGTGTGAACGAATTTTTAAAATTTCAAAAGTTAACAACACAATATCTCTAGAAGGCTCATTATCTATAGTTAACAGAGATGCTTCTGAAGAAAACTTTCAAAATGAAGCCTTTGAAATACGTTTTACTTCAATAATTAAAAACACGCCTATTTCGTTCAATATTCTAATTACTGCCAATGAATGTTTTAAATGTGAAGACATTTTGGCATTACAACAAAAATTAGATATAAAAATTGAAGGCTGCGGTATGTTTTTTAAGGTCTTATCATATTCAAATGATTTTTCTATTCAGTTTGATACTAAGAACAGTGCTTTCATTGACACCCATTTTGTAAAAGGTGGGGCAATAAGTTTTAAAAGCATTGACAAATATAAACATTTTACATAAAAAACATTATTTATTTTCTATTATTAGTAATATGTTGTATATTTGTTTTGCTTTTCTAATAGTTTAATACATCAACCATGTATTAAGAAGAAATTTTAAAGTAAGATTAAACCTCATTCGGGTAACGAAAAAAAGAAAAAGAAGTCTATTTATTTTTAAAAATTTCATCTTTATACATATTAAAAAAATTGCAAATGAATTCATTAATAGCAATAGCGCTATCACAATTTGGAGTTAAAGAAATAAAAGGAGCGGAAGATCATCCTCAAATCATCAACTATTTTACCTCTTTGGGTTACAGTAAAACAAAATACAAAGAAGAGACCGCATGGTGTAGCGCTTTTGTAAATTGGGTGGCCAAACAAGCTGGTTATATACGTTCAAATCAATTAAATGCTAAAAGTTGGCTCACAATTGGAGTCTCTACAAATACTCCAGAACCTGGTGATGTTGTTGTCTTATGGAGAGAACAACCGAATAGCTGGAAAGGACATGTAGCTTTTTTAATAAAGGAGTCTAAACGCTATGTATATTTACTAGGTGGAAACCAAGGTAATAGTGTAAGCATTAAAGCTTATCCTAAAAACAGAGTCTTAGATTATAGAAGGTTACAAAAGAATGGATAAAATCATGTATTCCTTTATTTTAATTATTAACCTTGCTTTTTCTAATAAAAAATGAGAAAATAAGAAATACATTCTCCAACCTTTTTATCTATAATTTAGTTATTACCTCTACATACTTTTTAGAAGAATATATTGTTAATAAATACTCCTCTTTAAAACAATTGTTGGGTTTATTGCTATCGAAGAGATAAAATCAATTTAAGAAAACTCCAATAAGATTTAAGAGGTTTATCCAATAAAAGCATCAAGGAACTTATGTAATCAAAAAAGAAAAAAGTTTAGCTACTAACATTTGTTTTTAGTAGCTCTTTTTTATCAATCATTAATTTTTAAATAGATAAAAAAGATGAAAAAAAGTAAAGAAGAATTAAAAAAATACTTCGAAACAGGCGACAAGCCAACGCAGCAACAATATGCTGACTTAATAGATAGTTATTTAGATCGTAAACAACCTGAAGGTGAAGCTAACAGAAGATTTGTTATTGATGAAACTGGAGAGGTATTTGTTAAAACTGAAGAAATAATACCTGAATATACATTTTCAGATATTATTGGAAACAAATTATCATTATTAAAAAACGGGGAAACTGTAAAAGAAATTGATTTGTCTTTGTATTTAGATGATACAAACTTGGCCAGATTAGTATCTGGTAAATTAGATGCTAAAGGGATTGCTACATTTAAAAGAGATGATAATTCTATATTTACTATTGACTTAAGTAATTTAAAAGAAGATTCATTAATCATAATATCTGACAGTAAGGGAGTTCAAAAATTTAAAACCAAAGACGATTTAAAGTTTGGAGATTATCACCTTTTTAATACTTCTAATAATGAAGTCAAAATTGATGGTTCATATTTCCTAAATATCACTGATCGCCTAGGCAAAAAAGAAATACAAAATGTTTCTCTAGTTAATAAAATTGCAAAAAATCCTTTGAGTACATTATTTCCTAATTCACTTAAACGATCTTTAGATGTTCCTTTTTTAAGAGACAAAACGCCTTTTAACTATAGCGCATTTTATACATTGTCAACTAATATAAAATTTTATACTCCTATTGGAGACGGTGTACCACCAACTAAAGGAATTTTTAGATACAAAATAAAACCACTTAACGACTTTAGTGGTATGGAAGAAATTACATTAATAACATTAGAAGCTGACGGTGCAGATTTTTCTGATTTAAGTTATAATTATTTAGATTTTAGCGTTGGTATATTTAAAGACATTATACAATTTGATAATATTAATCATGATAGAATTGCTTTTCTAACAAAGTCATATGATAAAAATGGAAATGTAATATCTAACGGTACAGCTACTGTATCATTAAAGAGCACAGATGGCGAACCTTACAATTACTTAGATGCTAGGTTTCAAATTACTTTAGAAACTGAATTAATTTTTGATGACCCTACTAACTCTGCTAATTTAAATGCTTCTTCAAATTTTAGAATAGAGCATAATTACACAAACATTACTTTAAATTCAGCAGATTAAATACTAATTATCATTTATTCTATCACAAAAAAGTTTAGCTGCTAGCATTTGTTTTTAACAGCTCTTTTTTTCAACTATTAATTTTTAAAACATATAAAGAATGAAAAAAAGTAAAGAAGAACTAAAAACGTATTTTGAAACTGGCGATAAGCCAACACAACAACAATATGCTGATTTAATAGATAGTTATATTGACAGTAAACAGCCTAAAGGAAAACCCAACAGATCTTTTAGTATTGATGAGAATGGAGATATATCTGTAGTACCCCAACTAACCAATAATGAACTCTTTTCGAATTTTTATGAAGAAATAAGTTTTACTCCTAGGTTTTATGCAACACAAGATGATGAATATACAGTCGGTACACAGACAGGAAAAGCTATACGAATGGGTAATTTAGTGCATTTCTTTATTAAAATGAGAAAGATAAAAGACCCAGCAAACATTAATTCTAGTACAGGTAATAATGGCGCCTATATTACAGGTTTACCATTCCCTAATAATAATGAAGGAGCTCTATACTCTAATATTTCAACTCTCAATTATTTTGTTGCAACAAGCATTGAAGAAGGTGTAGATATTAAAAACTTAAGTTTCACAATTGCTAATGATAACTTATTATTTGTAGATATAACAACTTCACAAAGAGTAACAGATATTAAATTTGATGGAGGACCTTTTTCTTCTGACTTATCAATTTCAGGCACATATATTACTAATGTATATGGTACTACCTAAAAATTCTTAACATGAACCCTACTTAGCGCCATTTACTGAGTAGGGTTTATTTGCTATTCAATAAAAAAGGAGAAGTTCATGAACAAGAATATCATAACCACAGAAGATTTACTTGGATATCTAAAAATTCCAGACTCTGAAAGTAAAGACAGTCAGGAAGTACTCATTAGGAAAATCACACAGCAACAAATTCTCAAAGGAGAATCTATAGCACTACGTGTTTTTGAACTTACTTACAAACGAGTAAGTATCCCTCAAAAATTATATATAGACGACAATAATATCATTTACGTTAGACATCGTTTTAGTGCACAAGATATCTTTTACAAGCCTATTTCTTATGAAAGAAATTCTGCTGTTTATACTGAAGACCAAATTCCAGGATCAATAGTAACACTGATTATTCCAGAGGAAATTTACAATACAAACTATCAGTTTTATATCAATCAACAAAATCAGATTGTTGCTTCAGTGCAAGCAGTTAAAATTGATCATGTAAAAAACTATATAGCATATAACCCTAGTAGTTTTTCATATCTAAAAGAACACCCATTATTAACCTATTATTATACTAATGTATATGGAGTTTCTGCAAATGAAAAAATAAAAATCAGGTCATATACTAGAGAAGGTCTTGTACATCGTTTTCCTATTGTAACCAAAACTTTTGAACAAGGATATACCTATCGTTTATCGTATTACTACAAAGAGAAAGAAAAAGAAGTTAGATATACTCGTTTTTTAAACGAATCTCCTATTGCAATAAGTATTTATGTTAAAGACTTATCTGCAGTAGTAAGTTTTTTAAACAAAACTATATTTTGGTATTACAACGAATTTAACGACTATCAATCTAAATGGCGAAAATTATTTCTAGCCGAATTAACTTACAACATAATAGGTGTTCTTAATTCAGGAGGAAATATTAAGAAAAAAGTAGCTGTAATTTATCATTTACCAGAGCCTTTATACTATGTTTTTCATAACATACCATCATTATGGTACTTGTTAAGGATATTAGCCAAGGGTTATATTAGGAATGTTTTAGGTATTAATGAAGAAGATCTTATTTTAAAATTATTGCGAATAATCTATCATAGATCTACCAATAAACTTAAAAAAACAGGCACAAATAACACAGATACACTTGAAGAAGAAACCAAAAATAATATACAACAAAATACTAGCTTTATAACCAACTTAGTTACACAACAAGTAGACGGTCAATTATTATTATACAAATTAATTGTTGGGTTAAATGGAGAACAATTTAGAACTTATGTTCGTTTTATTTGGAGTATTTGGAAGAACAGTTCTTATGCTATTACTATTCCTAAGCTGAATAAACACGTAGCAATAACTTCAAAAAGCCCTGTTTATTTAGACTATAGATCTAATAAAATACTAGGCTTTCATTTAGATAATGCTGATATAAGTTGGAATGGAAAATTGCCTCAAATTTTAATTAAAGTAAGAGTTAAAACTGGTACTAAAGAAGTTCCTTCACTAATCAACATAGGAGATAGTGGCAAACCAAGATATATTGAAACTGGCGATACTGAAATAATAGATAATTATGAAGCAAAAAGCTATAACTATCATCCATTTTCTCCAGTAATTTTAAAAAATAGCGATAATCCAACATTCATATTAAAAGGAGAAGAAAACTCTAGTGCTTCCTCAATAACTCTCCCTGCTTTTCTAATTTTTGCAAATAATGATGCTGCTTTTTGGGAAAACATACTTACAGGCGTAGAATATGCTTTAGATGTTGTTACTACAGTATCTGGAGTAATTAATTTAATTAAAGTTGGTCGTTTATACAATATTTTAAAAGGAGGAAAAACGTTGTTCTTTAGAACCGCGCAAGCAACCAAAGCTATTACTGGAGCAAAAGCAGCTGCTGGTCTTATAGAAGTAAGCTCTGGAACAGTAAACACCTTCCTAAAATTAACTGGTAAAAATGATACAGAACTAGGAAAAACCGTTGCTAAGTATTTGTTTTATCTAGAAATGTTATCCTTAGCAGGTGAAGCTACCGTGTTATTAAAAGGTAAACTCACAAAAACTGCTAAAGAGTTACTTGATAATCCTAAGTTTGAAAAGTCTTTAGATGATTTAGTTAAAAAAGGAGAGCTTGATGAGGTTGGAAGAAGAAAGTTATTAAAAGAAATTAATGAAGTCGCAGAAGGTGTTGGAGATTATAGTGCACGATTAGCAAAAATAGTTAGTAGAAAACTTGACAAAACTCCTAATGAAATAAGAAATTTTGAAAATCAATTTAAATTAAAAGAAAATGAATGGGGAGGTGTTTTTAATAAAAGAACTAAATATAAAAATCATCATACATCTAATTTACAAAATGAAATTATATGGCCAGAATCTATCTTAAAAAACATAAAAAATTGTATTGTAACTCATAACCATCCATTAGGAACAGGTTTAAGTATTGAAGATTTAAAGTTTTTTTTAAGTAATAAATTAGTTGAATTAAGAGCAATTGGCCCAGATGGAACAGTATTTAGTGTAAGAAATGGTAAAGTTATTGATGAAAATAATATTAAGTTTATAGACTATAATAAAGATTTAGAATTATTAAATGAGGCAATAGAAACAATAGAGGAAGGATATAAGTTTAATTACAGTATAGCTGTTGGAAATACTAGTAGTATAGACGCTCAAGTATTTAGAGATATTTTTGATTTAATAAAAGACAAAGTAACATATAGGCATTATATTAAATAAATATAACAAATGAAAATACAAGATATTAATTTAGATTTTTTATACTATCAACGGGTAGCTGTTTTAGATGGTTTAGATTTAAAAGAAGAAGAATATAAAAAGAAAGCACGAGTTTTTAAAAATAAAATGAAGGATTGTAAGTTGAGCGAAGCAATTCAATTAATAATATATGGGTATAAAGAACAATATGCTCAACATAAATTTTATTCTATTTGTTTTTATGATGTAAAAACAGGTCTTAGTCGTCCTGAAGAACCTGAAGGTATAAGAAAAAAAGATTTCTATATGTCCAAGATAAATATGGCTCGTAAAGATATTGAACATATTATTCTACGTATTTATGAAGATGATTATAAAAAAACAAATACAGATTATTTAAAGGAATTAGAGCTTGTCTTTGTAGAACCTCAGAAATTGAATAAGGAAATAGAAGAAGCATTGGAAGGTAAAAAATTTTCAAAAAATGTATTCACAGAATCAACTGTTTATACTATCGAAGATTCACCAATTTCTGAAATAGAAGTTGGCTCTGAAAAGTTTTTACTAAAAACTAATCCAACTAAATGGAAAGCATATTATTAACCTCACACTTCTTAGCTAGTGTAGGTATTTTACTCAATGCATTTTTTGGGTTTTAAAAAATAGATATCCTATTGAGTTTTCAGGCTTAGGGACATGCATGTATGGTTTAGATGATGAAGGTGTCTTTACATGAAGATGTCAATATACGTAAGTTACAAGATATAGAGCCTATGGTGGTAAAAGCAGATGATTATGGGGGATTCAGTCTGTAATAATTCATTTTAAATAACCTCAACCTAATGTATTTGTTTGGATAGAAGCTGAATTAGAAGATAAATCGTGTACAAAAAATCTTTAGAATTGGTTACTTACACTGTTGAATATGGTCCAATAAGTCATATTGAAAGCACAGAAAACCATTTATAGTACATATAAATCAAGACAAGGTTGTGTGTTAAGATGTAATATTTAGTTTGTTATGAAATTATTAGGTTTTAATTTAAACTTTTTTTACTACCTGAAAAAGTTAGTATTAGATGGACTTGGTGAAAACATGAATAATATTTAACCAGTTAGAAAGTGATTTTATTTAACAACAAAATAATAAGAGATTTAAACCTGTGCTATCTGGTTATTATAATTTATGAAACCCAAAATCGTCATTACGAGGAAAAATGACGATTTTATATACTTTTCAAAAAAGTTGGAATTAATAATTTAAAAAATGTTAGTTTACCTCTTTTTTACGACCAAAATTCTAAAGTGTAGTTAATGGCTATTCAAGATATAAAAAACTATAATTTTCAAAGCGTTTTTTCTTTACAATCAGTAGCATTTGAAAAAGCATGTGTAGTGAACAAACCTACACAAATAGATGATTATAAAATCTTTTGGATTAAGGAAGGAAAAGGAACATATAACATTGATTTTAAAAGTTATTCTTTCGACGGAAATGTGCTATTCTTCCTTTCACCTGGCCAAATATTCACTGTAGATTCTGAAAAAATAAAAGAAGCATATCAGCTAAGTTTCACAAGAGATTTTTATTGTATTCAAACACATGATACCGAAATAGCCTGTAATGGTGTATTATTTAATAATGTATATGAAACTCCTTTTGTAGCTCCTTCAAACAAAGACACTAACAAATTAAACTTCATCCTAGAAAATTTAATTGAAGAGTTTGAATTACAAGAAACAGCACAATATGATATGTTGCAATCTTTCTTGAAGCAGTTTATAATTTATTCTGTTCGAATAAAAAAAGAGTTTGACACTGTAAAAGAAGATACAGAAACAAAACTATTTAAAGACTTTAGCTTACTTGTTGAGCAAAATTTTAAAAAGCTACATAGTGTTACCGATTATGCTAACCGATTAGGGATCTCTCCAAAATCATTAACCAAACATTTTCAGAAAATAGGAACACAAACACCCAGCGATTTTATTAAATATAGAATCATAACAGAAGCCAAAAGACAATTACTCTACTCTTCCCAAGCTGTAAAACACATTGCTTTCGATTTGGGTTTTAATGATCCTGCTTATTTTTCTCGTTTCTTCACAAAAGCTACTGGAAATTCTCCAGCTCAATTTAAAAAGCTTCAAAGAGCGTAATACGTAGTATTTAATTAGATTCTAATATTCACCTTTAAAGACAACTTACAAAACTAAACTTCGATTCGCTTTTTAGGTTCTAATCACCACTTCTTCTCTCTATTTAAATACTCTTTTTGCACACTTTTCCCTTTTGTACAACTCTTAAGAACTTTTGTCCAATTTTCAAGGTCTCTTTTCGTCGCATCTTTGTATCAGAATTTAAAACCAAGAATTATGAAAGCAGAAAGTTATCAGTGCCCAAATTGTTGGGGATATCAAGAATATGACGAGCAATATCCAGAAAGAGAGCTGTGTAATTGCGAAAAATAAAAAATCAATCTTAATAATATTAAAATAAAACATTATGAGTACAAGAATTCAAACACTAAACCCAGAAACTACAACAGGAAAATCTAAAGAATTGTTCGACGCAGTTCAAAATAAATTAGGTTTTATCCCAAATCTTATCAAAGTTTTTGGTAATTCACCTGCAACTTTACAAACGTATTTAGCTTTAGGAGATTTAACAGCTGGTGGTAATTTTTCAAGCAAGTTTAGAGAGCAATTAGCTTTGGCTATCGCTGAAGAAAACAACTGTAACTATTGTTTATCTGCTCACACTGCTATTGGTAAAATGAACGGTTTAACAGACGAACAAACTGAACTAAATAGACAGGGTCGTTCTTCTGATGAAAAAACACAAGCTGGATTGCAATTAGCGCAAAGCATTACTAAGAATAGAGGAAATATTTCTACCGAAGAAATTCAAGCGGCTAAAACTGCTGGATATAACGATAGTGATATTCTAGAAATCGTATTGAACGTGGTGTCAAATACATTAACAAATTATGTAAATCATATTGCTGAAACTGAAGTTGACTTTCCTAAAGTAGAAGCAGGTAAATTTACAATAAACTCATAATCATCTAATTTAATAACAATCATAAACAATTCAAATCATGAAAAAATTCATCGCTATTTTAGTTTTAATCTTAGGAATTTCTATCAACGCAAATGCACAAAAAGCTAAAACTGTAGCTTTAGAGCAAACTGCAGGAGAGTTTACTCAAAAATCATTAACCCTTTCTGAAGGAACTTACGTTTTTGAAATTTCTAATACTAATGTTGGTAAAGATGTTGGTTTTGTATTAGCTCCTAAGGGAAAAACAGAACAGAAACACCATATTAAAAATGCTTATGTTACTTCTTTGGTGAAAAACAATTCAAAATCATCTTCTAAGCAAGTAACATTACAAAAAGGAGAGTATGTATATTTTTGTCCGTTAAATAAAACGCCAGAGTATACGTTGATAGTTGAATAATAGGTTTTACAACTTTCTCAAAAAAAAGACTCAGTAATTACTGAGTCTTTTTGTTTTTATGCCTTACCACCGTCTAGTTCGTCTTGCCATTTTACCAATTCTTTCCAACGTCCTTGATAAGCCAACAAGGCTTGTTTAGGCCATGTACCTGGCTTATGAATTCTATACCTTTCCCCTCCGCTATTCAATACTTCTTGACATTTTTCTATAGATGTTTCACTTAATGCTTTCCAAGTTTTGATATCGAAATTATGAAAAAGACCTTCTATCTTTGGACCAATCCCTTCAACAATCTTTAAATCGTCTTGTTTAATTTTCTTACCATAAGCAATCTTTGCAGCCTCTGCATCAAAAGGTATCGTTAAAATTGTAGCTCCAGAAAAAGAAGACGCTACTACTCCTAAATCTGTGTTAGATTCATTCTTTTTCGCATTTAAATCTAATGTTAAACTAGCCTTACTCTTGTTACAAGCTTCCAAATCATTTTGTAGTTGGAGCTTATTTTTCCTGCATAACTCTAAGTTATTCTCAAGATTAAGTATTCTTTCTTTTAATTCAGAAATATTTTCACCTGAATCTTCAGCCTTATTATTCAATACATATCTTCCTAAAAGATATCCCAATATAGCTGATATTATTCCTACTAGTATAGGTATGATAATACACCAATTCATAATTTTTTATTTTACTGTTATTACTGTTCTTCTATTTTTTGCTCTTCCCGCTACTGTTTTATTGTCGGCTATAGGTTCTTTTTGTCCTTTCGATGTAGCTATAATCTTAGCTGCTGGTATAGCATTATTGATCAAATATTGTTTAACAAAATCTGCTCTATTTTGTCCTAAAACAATATTATTAGCAGCATTACCTGTTTTATCTGTATGTCCTGTAATTATACACATGGCTCCATCCACTTTATCTAAATACTTAGAAATGTCAGCTACTTCTTGTCGTTCTTCTGGAGTTAAATCAATCGTTGCCTGTCCACTTTTAAAATGAAGCACAATAGGTTTTTCTTTTATGTGAGCACCTAATTGCTCAACATTTTGTGTATCATCTTCAAGTTTCAAAATAGCAAAGCTTAATGGACCATGATAAACTTTTAATGAATCTCGTATCATATCTTTTTTTAATTCACCATAAGTATTTATCACCTTAGAAGGGATTCCTTTTATTGTGAAGTAGTTTTTTACTGAATTTGCTCTTGCCAATCCTAAATTAGGGAACGCCGAATTGTTCTTTTCTTCTCCAGTATAATACCCAGTAATAGCAATCGCTTTTTTATCATTTGAATTCAAATAATTTTTTAATTTTTCTAACTCTAAATCTAAGCTTGGAGTAACGGGGGTTAAAAAGTTAAGGTTAGAATCTTCAAAATTGAAATTATCGTTAACCATAGCAGAAAAACTTCCTTCGTTATCTTTTATACTAAAAGGATATAATGTAGGACTCTTATATACTTTAGTTACTGTACTTTCAGACGCATCAGGCACTATTACTTTTTCTGCTCCAACTGAAGGACAACATAATACCCAACTAAAATAAGTTCCAACTACTATAGTGAGTAAGATCCCTATTAAATATATTAATCTTTTATCCATTTTTTTTAATTTAATTTACTGATTGTGAATTTATTAAAAAAATTTAAAAATTTTAACAGTTTAGATTATAAAATATCACATTTTTAGGAATTAAATCAAGAAAACAAAAACAAACACCTGATTATCAGATATGTTAACAAAGTATTAATAATGTTATAGTTAAGTTAATTACCGATAAGCAATGAAACATTTTTAAATACGCGGCGTCTCTTAGATGTAACCTTTTTAACTTAAACTCATGAAAAAAATCATTTTAACAATCGCCCTAGTATTTACCGCTTCTACTTTAACAGTAAGTGCAAATGAACTACCAAACGAAATTATTACTGCAACCTACACAGCAGATGTAAGTACTTTTTGTAAATTAATTAGGACAGGTAATTATGAAGCTGTGGCTGCTATGATTAAAAGTGGACAAAACGTAAATAAAAAATCTACTGGTTTAACACCTTTAATGTTTGCTGCTAGATATAATAGAGCAGAAATTGCTAAATTATTAATAGATAATGGTGCAAAGCTTAATACTAGATCTGAAAGAGGGTTTACAGCCTTAAAATGGGCAAAATTAGCTAAGGCTAACGAAGCAATGGCTGTTATTAAAAGTGCTATTGAAAAATAGTGCGTAAAGGAATTGTATACATATTTGAATTAAAAAAACCGTCTAAATAAACTTAGACGGTTTTTTAATATTCTTTAGAAGCTCGTTATCTTAACTTTCTTCCTCTTCAGTAGTAGCTTTCGCAGCATTACGTGACATGCGTACTTGAGCAACTACAGTATTATCTGGGTGTAAAAATGTAAACTTCTCGTTCGCTAACTCTGTAACATAAAGCTTGTTTCCTATCTCTAACTCCGTAATATCTGCCTCGATAACATCTGGTAAATTAGCTGGTAAAGCTTTAACTCTTAGTTTACGTAAGTTATGACGTAAAGCACCACCAATCATAACACCTTTAGAACTACCTGTTAATTTAACTGGGATTTCCATAGTAACTGGCTTGTCATCAAATATCTGATAAAAATCTACATGTAAGATTTTATCTGATACTGGGTGGAATTGAATGTCTTGTAAAACAGCAGTAAATGTTGTTCCTTCAAGTTCAATCGAAGCTGTGTATACATTTGGAGTGTACACTAAATTTTTAAACGCTTTTTCTTCTGCTGAAAAATGTACAGGTTTGTCTCCTCCGTATAACACGCAAGGAACCTTTCCAGCATTACGTAAGGCTTTAGTAGCTACTTTACCTACGCTTTCTCTTTGAGATCCGTTGATCGTAATTGATTGCATTACTTAAATATTTATTTACATTAAAAATTGATCGCTGATAGATGTATTGGATTGTACCTTATGCATCACATCAGCAAATAAAGGTGCGCAAGTTACAACTTTTATTTTAGATACATCCTTTTTCAAAGGAATTGTATCTGAAACAATTAACTCAGTTAGTTTTGAATTTTGAATTTTCTCGTAAGCGTCTCCTGAAAGTATTGGATGTGTACAAATAGCTCTTACTGACTTAGCACCTCTTTCCATCATTAAATCAGCAGCTTTGGTAAGTGTTCCTCCTGTATCAATCATATCATCAACCAGGATAACATTCTTACCTTGAACATCTCCGATTAACTCCATATGAGAAATAACATTGGCCTTTTTTCTTTGTTTATAACAAATAACGACATCACTTTCCAAGTATTTAGAATAGGCGTACGCTCTTTTTGATCCTCCCATATCTGGAGAAGCAACGGTTACATCTTCTAATTTTAACTTTTCTATGTAAGACATAAAAATTGTTGACGCAAATAAATGATCAACTGGCTTTTCGAAAAAACCTTGGATTTGATCAGCATGTAAATCCATAGTCATAATTCGTGTAGCACCTGCAGCTTCTAATAGTTTTGCTACCAGTTTTGCTCCTATTGCCACTCTTGGCTTATCCTTTCTATCTTGTCGTGCCCAACCAAAATATGGCATAACAGCAGTGATATGACGGGCAGAAGCGCGTTTAGCGGCATCTAACATTAATAGCATTTCCATTAAATTGTCTGAATTTGGAAATGTTGAACCTATAATAAAGACACGTCTACCTCGAACAGATTCTTCGAAAGCCGGTTGGAATTCACCGTCACTAAACGATGTTATTTGAACATTTCCAAGACCTTCACCATACTGTTTGGCTATTTCTTTTGCAAGTTCCATACTTTGTCTGCATGCAAACAATTTAGGAGTAAGTTGATTATAAGACATTTACTAGTTGTGTTTTTAAAGTGTTGTTGTTAGTGGCAAAAGTAAAATTATTTTAAAGAGTATTAAAACGAAATCGTTTTATTTACAATAAAAAATAATTAGATTTGCAGTGTTACAAAAATGCTCGAGTGGCGGAATTGGTAGACGCGCTGGATTCAAAATCCAGTTCTTTCGGGAGTATGGGTTCGATTCCCATCTCGAGTACAAAAAACCTCAACAAACTTGTTGAGGTTTTATTTTGAAATATACTTTTAAATAATATCCATTTTCTTAAGTAAAAAAGAAGCATTCATATTTTTACATACACCATTTTTCATTGAATAATCGAAATAAAGTTCGTCATTCACAATTTCTGCATCAAAGTAATAGTTTTCAATTGTATTGTATGTTTCAGATAACTCGCAGAGGCTTATATCATGTGTGGCTATAATTCCTGTAGATGCAGAACTGTTCAGTTTTTCAACAAATTGCTTCGAACCTGTTGCTTTATCCTTACTATTCGTTCCTTTTAAAATTTCATCTAGAATGATAAAATAATCTTCTGTTTTAATAGTATCTATGATAAACTTTAATCTTTTCAATTCAGAATAAAAGTACGACTCGTCATCTGTTAAAGAGTCTGTTGTTCGCATGCTTGTAATGAGTTTTACAGGGAAGTAATTAAACTCTTTCGCACACACAGGTAAGCCACAATTTGACATAACTACAGCCAATGAAATTGTTCTTAAAAAAGTACTTTTTCCTGCCATATTTGCTCCAGTAATAATAAAGAATTGTTCTTGATCAATATTAAAATCATTATCAACTCTCTTATTTGGATTCAATAATGGATGTCCAAGCTGTTTAGCGTTGATTAAATTCTTTTCCTTGGAAATAGCTGGGAAAATGTAGGTAGGATGATTGTATACGAAATTAGCTAACGTATTTTTTGCGTCAAAGAAACTTACTACATCAAACCATTTCTCTACAACATTTTTATACTTTTCTATCCATTTTTCCGTTTTCACTGCATTTTGAATATCCCATAAAAATAATCCATTTCCTAATACTGCAATGATTACATTATTACGTTGATCAAATGCATCTAAAATCTTAGAAAATTGTTTAAAAATAACTGAAGCTTTTTTATCTTCAGACATGATTTCTTTTTGTTTTTCTTGAAGTTTTGAAGACGCGAAGGATTCGTCTTCTATTGCTTCCAACAACAAATGATACTGCTTAAAAACTTCTTTAGCCTTGCCTACATTGGTATATAAATCGTTTATTGATTTGAAATAACACCCAGTAATCGTTAAACCAATAAAAAACCACACAAGTAACACCCAGAAATCTATAAATTCTAATGCATTCAAAGCTATGAAACCAATTGAAAGGTAAGGGAAAAATTTACCACAGAAATTAAGAAAATTAGGTAATACCTTTTCGTAACCAAGAATCCAATTTAAAATTGTGGTTGTTGAAGTATTTATTGCGATTAGACTTGAAATTGCAGAAAAATTCTGTCTCCACTTTACCTTCTTCGACAACTCCTTTAATACCTCTTGTTTTTCTTTAATATCAGTGAGGCTATTTTCAGTTACTGTTTTTGCTAAAAACTTCCGCCCTGCTTGTGTAGTTGTTCTATTCAAATATTGAAAAAAAGAACCTTCACCAAATAAATCAATATCGTGGCTGTAAAAATGTGTAGGGTCTAAAAACTCACTCCCGAAGCTTAAGTTCGAATAATCCCCTTTGAGAACTGCTATCTCATTTGTGTTTATATTAATTTTCGCTTCACGAATATCTTTCTCTCGCTGTAATTTTGTGTGCTTAACTACTAAAAAAATAAAGAAACACATCCCTAAAAAACTGTACAGGAACACAAGGTTTGTTTTTGTAAATGTGCTATATATAACATATGATGTTACAAAAAAAGTAATTAGCCTTGTTACACTATTTATAGTTAACCTTTTTTTTATTTTTTCTAATTCTTCCTCTAACGATTTCTTCTCTCGCTCATAAAACTCTAAAGGTTGGTGCATATAGTATTTAATTTTTGACTTTAAAAATACGTTTTAGTATTGAAATAAATTAATAATATATTATTTTCGTTACATGCCTACATCATTAGAGTTACAAGTAAAAACACTACCAAATTCACCAGGAGTTTATCAATATTTTGATAAAGATGATGTTATCATTTATGTAGGAAAAGCTAAAAACTTAAAAAAAAGAGTTTCTTCTTATTTTACTAAGAACCATGATAACGCTAAAACGAGAATTTTAGTACGAAAAATTGTTCGTATTGAACACATTGTAGTAGATACAGAAACGGATGCTTTATTATTGGAAAATAATCTTATAAAAAAATACCAACCTAGGTATAATATTTTACTAAAAGATGATAAATCTTATCCTTGGATTTGCATAAAAAGAGAGCGTTTTCCTAGAGTATTTTCTACACGTAGAGTTATTAAAGATGGCTCTGAATATTTTGGGCCATTTACTAATGTTAAAACAGTATATGCCCTCCTAGATTTGATCAAAGATTTATATCCTATTAGGACCTGTAATTATGATTTAAGTAAGGCAAAAATTGATGCTGAAAAATATAAGGTATGCCTAGAATATCATTTAGGAAATTGCCTAGGCCCATGCGAAGGACATCAAAGAGAGGAAGAATATAATGAAGACATTAAAGCCATCCGAAATATTGTAAAAGGAAATTTCAAAGAAAGCTTAGAAAGTTTAGAAAAAATAATGATGAAATATGCTTCTGAAATGAAATTTGAAGAAGCTCAAAAGATAAAAGATAAACTTGCGTCGTTACAAAATTACCAAGCTAAATCCACTATTGTAAACCCTTCAATTAATAACGTTGACGTTTTTTCTATTACTTCAGATGAAACACATGGTTATGCAAATTTCTTTAAAATCATGAATGGTGCTATAGTTCAATCTTACACTACAGAACTAAAAAAGAAATTAGACGAAACAGACAAGGAACTTCTTGAGCTTTTTATCGTCGAAACTCGACAACGTTTTAACTCATTATCAAGAGAGGTTTTTGTCCCTTTTGAAGTTGAATTGGGTAGTAAAATAAAAGTAACAATTCCTAAACTCGGTGACAAGAAACGTATTGTAGATTTGTCATTAAGAAATGCCAAATATTACAGACAAGAACAGTTTAAACAAATTAAAATTGTTGATCCAGATAGGCACGTAAAACGAATTATGGGACAGATGCAAAAAGATTTACGACTGCATAATGAACCTAGACACATTGAATGTTTCGATAATTCGAATATCCAAGGCACAAATCCTGTTGCAGCTTGTGTTGTTTTTAGAGACGGTAAACCTAGTAAAAAGGAATATCGCCATTTTAATATTAAAACTGTAGAGGGTCCTGATGACTTTGCTTCTATGGAAGAAGTAGTTTACAGGCGATATAAGAGACTGTTAGAAGAAAACAAAGCATTACCTCAGTTAATTGTTATTGATGGCGGAAAGGGTCAATTATCATCTGCACTAAAAAGTTTAGATGTTCTTGGCCTAAGAGGAAAAATAGCTATTATTGGTATCGCAAAAAGGTTAGAAGAGATTTACTACCCAGGTGATAGTGTACCTCTATATCTAGACAAAAAATCAGAAACTTTAAAGATCATTCAATATTTGCGGAATGAAGCACACCGTTTTGGTATTACATTTCATCGTAATAAAAGAAGCAAAGCAGCCATTCAATCTGAGCTAGAACAAATTCCTGATATTGGTAAACAAACGATAACAAACTTATTACGTAAGTTTAAATCTACCAAAAGAGTAAAAAGTGCTACATTAGAAGAATTAAAAGAGGTTGTTGGGAACTCACGAGCTATGAAAATTTATAATTATTATCATTCATCATAACATGAAATTAAAACTGTTTATACTTATTATTTGCCCAATACTTTTGCTTGCACAACAGCAACCAAAAGTAGGCTTAGTTTTAAGTGGTGGTGGTGCTAAAGGTTTTGCACACGTTGGTGTGTTAAAAGAATTAGAAAAAGCTGGTGTTCAGGTCGATTATATTGGAGGAACTAGTATGGGAGCTATTATTGGCGGATTATATGCTTCAGGATATTCTGCCAATCAAATTGAAGGTATCATAAAAAAAATTGATTTTTTCTCAATGATTCAAGATAATGTTAAACGAGAAGACATCCCTTATTTTGAAAAATCTTATCTCGAAAAAACCGCAGTAACCCTACCTATCAGAAATGGAGGTATTGGTTTACCTTTAGGGTTGTCCAAAGGACAAAATATACTCAACTTTTTAACTGAATTGTTATCGCCTGTCGATAATATTAATGACTTTTCTAAGCTTCCCATTCCTTTCTTCTGTATTGCTACAGATATTGAAACTGGTGAAGAAGTTATATTAGAAGAAGGTTCGTTACCGTTGGCACTTAGAGCCAGTGGTTCTTTTCCTTCACTTTTAAACCCTGTGGAAGTTAAAGATAGATTACTTGTTGACGGTGGTGTAGCGAATAACTTCCCTGTAGATCGAATGAAGAAAAAAGGGGTTGATATAGTTATTGGTGTAAACGTACAAGGCACGTTGTTAGATAAGGAAAAATTATCTTCTGTAGCTTCTTTACTAAGTCAAATAATAAACTTTCAGATGTATAAAAAATCTGATGAACAAATTAAACACTTAGATGTACACATACACCCTGATGTTAATGAATATACTGTAGTTTCATTTGACGATAAAGAAACCATCTTAAACAGAGGACGGAATGCAGTAAAACCTTATAAAGCTGTTTTTGACAGCATTGCTTCTTTACAAAAAATAAAAAGGAAAACAGTCAAGAATAATATAAAGAGAAAGCGATTTTTGATAGATCGAATTATTCTGAAAGGAAATAAAAATTACACAGAAAACTTCATCCTAGGTAAACTACGTTTAAAAGAAGGAGATTCTGTTTCATATAGTGAGGTTTCAAAGAAGATAAATACATTAACAGCTTCTAAAACTTTTCAAAGGGTAGATTATAATTTTAAAAATTCTTATAATGGAAAGAAGCTTGAAATTACTGTTAAAGAAAACGATACTAGGGCTTTTTTGGGATTAGGTCTTCACTATGATCTACTATATAAGTCTGGTGTACTTTTAAACTATAATCACAAGAAATTACTTTTATCAAACGATGAACTTTCTTTTGATTTTGTTATTGGTGATAATATTCGTTACGACATACAATATTTTATAGATAATGGTTACTTGTTAAGTTATGGATTCTCCTCACGTTATAATTCTTTTAAAACCGATGTAACTTTTAACGAAAACAACTTAAATAAAATTAACGTAAGCTATCGAGATTTTACCAATAAGCTATTTGCCCAAACTACTTTAAACAAACGTACTGCATTTGGACTTGGTGTGGAGATACAAAGTGTAAAAATTTCGTCTGACACTTTTCTAACCAATAATGAAGAAACATTATTTGATGATAGTCTTTATTTTAATTCTTTTGGATTTCTTAATATAGACACTTACGATAAAAAGATGTTCCCTACTAAAGGTTTCTATTTAGGTGGTAATTTTAAGTGGTACATGTGGTCTAATAGAAACAAAACTTTAAACGATTTTGCTAGTGGTAGCATAAGTTTTAATCAATATTCACAAGTTGACGGAACTTTTGGTTTTGCCACTACATTTTGGGATAAGTTTACATTCCAAAACATTAATCAAGCTGGGTTTACTCTTGGTGAAGAAGGTTCAGAAATTTTCGATTATCGTCTAGGCGGTTACAACCAGAATTATATTAATAATTTCACTTCCTTTTACGGCTATGATATCTCTTCATTAACCGATCAATCATTTTTAAAGTCTGAATTTCATTTGCGATATTCTATTTTCGATAAACATTACTTAAACTTCATTGCAAACTATGGTAGAATAGGAAAGAATGTGCTTAGAAGAGGAGAAGTCTTAAAAGAAATTAAATCGGGTTACGCATTAGGTTACTCATTAGAAACCATATTAGGTCCTATTGAAATTAAATATTCATGGTCTCCAGACCATAACGATAGATTCTGGTTATTTAACTTAGGGTTTTGGTTTTAAAACAAAAAATCCTATTCATTTACTGAATAGGATTTTAGTTCGTAATAAGAAAGTTGCCTTATTATTTATTTTTTTTCTTGTAATAGAAATGATACTGTAAGTACTGATATGCATCTCTAGGTATAATTTTTATCCACTTTTTATAACGTACGAACCACTTAATTTGAACTGAATTCATGCTCTTAGTTAAATACGCCGCAACAAAAGGATGTACATTTAAAGTAATGTCCTTGTATGGTGTATTGTTTGTCATGATTTTATCCAATTCTGCTTCAATTTTATCAATTAAAACAATAGGAGCTTCTACTTCTCCATTTTTATTTGGGTTTGGTTCGCGTGTTTTTATTTCGAGTTCAGGTCTAACTCTTTGACGTGTAATTTGTACTAAACCAAACTTACTTGGTGGTAATATTTTGTGTTTAGTTCTATCTAAAGCCATAGCGTCTTTAAGATGGTGGAATAATTTTTGCCTATTTTCAGCCGATTTCATATCAATAAAATCAACGACAATAATACCTCCCATATCTCTTAATTGCAATTGACGCGCAACTTCTGTAGCAGCGATTAGATTTACCTCTAAAGCTGTTTCTTCTTGGTTCTTGGCTTTATTAGAACGGTTTCCACTATTTACATCTATAACATGTAATGCTTCTGTATGCTCGATAACAAGGTAGGCCCCTTTACTCATTGATACTGTTTTACCAAATGAAGTTTTTATTTGACGCTCTACTCCATATTTTTCGAAAATAGGAACGCTTGCTCGATGTAACTTTACAATTTTTTCCTTCTCAGGGTATATTTGTTGTAAATATTCCTTGATTTCTAATTTTAAACTTTCATCATTAGTTATAATACTTGTAAAAGACTCATTCATAACATCTCTTAAAATAGAAGACGCTCTATTCAATTCACTCAATACTTTAGTTGGAGTCTGTGTATTTGCAATTCTCTTGCACATCGACTTCCATCGCTCTAGTGAATTCTCTAAATCTTTATCTAATTCTGCTACTTTTTTTCCTTCAGCAACAGTTCGCAAGATAAGTCCAAACCCTTTTGGCTTGATACTCTTTGCTAATTTCCTTAAACGTTCTTTCTCCTTATTATCGGTAATTTTTTGTGATACCGATACTCTGTTAGAAAAAGGAACTAAAACTAAAAATCTACCAGCTATAGATAGCTCTGAACTAATTCTTGGTCCTTTGGTAGAAATAGGTTCTTTTACAATTTGTACTAATAAGTTTTGACCTGATTTTAATACGTCATTAATACCTCCGTCTTTGTTGATGTCTTCTTCAAAGCGGAAATTTTTTAAAGCGAATTCTTTAAATTTACCTGTACTTACTTTTTTGATGAATTTATTTAAAGAGCGCACCTGTGGACCTAAATCGTGATAGTGTAAAAAGCCATCTTTAGGATATCCAACATTAACGAATGCTGCGTTTAAACCAGTCATGACTTTTCCTATTTTTGCTAGAAAAATATCACCAACTGAAAATTTATTGTCGCCAGTCTCTTTATTTAATTCAACAAGTCTACCATCTCTTAATAAGGCAAAATCAATATCAGAAGAATTTGACCGAATAATTAATTCCATTTTCATCTGAATACTATTTTGTGTCTTTATTATATAATAAAAACTGATTAAGATTTTGTAAGTGGGTATTTTCAATACCATAGAGGTTAAGATAACCTCAATTTCAATGAACTTAGTGTTTGTTTAAAAGCAAACGAAAAAGTAAGCGTGATGCTTACTTTTTCTTATGGCGATTAGCTCTTGCTCTTTTCTTTCTTTTGTGTGTAGAGATCTTAGCTCTCTTTCTTTTTTTACCACTTGGCATAATTAAATGTTTTTAGAAACTCTTTAAAAGAGTTATGTTAATATTTTATTTTACCGCTACCTTAGACTTTACACCTTCTGTAAAAGTCTTTGCAGGCTTAAATGCTGGAATGTTGTGAGCTGGAATCTTAATTGTAGTATTCTTAGAAATGTTTCTACCAGTTTTCTCAGCTCTGGTTTTTATAATGAAGCTTCCAAAACCTCTTAAATATACATTATCTCCACTCTCTAAAGAATCCTTAACCTCAGACATGAAAGCTTCCACTGTTGCTAAAACATCTGCTTTCTCTATTCCTGTTTTATCTGAAATCTTTGATACGATATCTGCTTTTGTCATTATATATATATTTTATGTGTGAATTTTATTTTTACGAGCGTGCAAATATATGATAATTAATCAATTCCTAAAATAAATGTACTTAAAAAAATATAATTTAAATAGCTTATTTTCGCTTCCCTAATTTAAATAAATGGAATTTCATAAAATATTGACTAACTGGTATTTAAAGAAAAGCAGAGATTTACCATGGAGAAAAAATCAAAATCCATACCACGTTTGGCTAAGTGAAATTATGCTTCAACAAACGCGAGTAGCACAAGGTTTACCTTATTTTTTGAAGTTTACTGAAGCATTCCCTACTATTTTCGACTTGGCAAACTCGGAAGAAAGTAAAGTATTGAAATTATGGCAAGGGCTTGGATATTATTCGAGAGCAAGAAATTTACATTTCACTGCTAAAGTTATCGCTAACGAGTTAAACGGCCAATTTCCTGATAACTATAAAGACTTATTAAAGTTGAAAGGTGTGGGTGATTATACTGCTTCAGCAATAGCATCAATCTGTTTTAATAAACCTAACGCTGTGGTTGATGGCAATGTTTACAGAGTACTTTCTCGTTATTTTGGCATAGCTACTCCTATCAATTCTACCAAAGGAATGAAAGAATTCAAGGAATTAGCGCAAACACTTATTGATACAGAGCAACCTGGAATTTACAATCAAGCAATTATGGAATTTGGCGCATTGCATTGTAAGCCTAAGAATCCCTTGTGTAATGAATGTCCTTTACAAGATAGTTGTGTTGGCTTGGAGAAAAAACGAATAACAGAACTTCCTGTTAAGGAAAAAAAGATAAAAGTTAAAAAACGCTTCTTTAATTATGTTGTTATTGTTACTAAGAATAATAAGACTATAATGCAAGAGCGTACCCAAAAAGGTATTTGGCAAAATTTACATGAATTTCCTCTTGTAGAAACAACGCATAGTATTGACGAAAAAGAGCTAGTTTTGAACAATCAATTCAATGAAATTTGCCCGTTCGAAACTACTATTTCCTTACATAACACAACCGATATTACACACAAACTATCGCACCAACATTTATTCACTAAGTTTTGGATTGTTAAAACCGAAACCAATGAAAATGACGCTATTACTTGGAAAAAAGCCAAAGAACTTCCTGTACCTGTTTTGATTAGCAATTTTATACAGGATTATCTGAGCAGAAAAAACTAATTTTGTATATTTGAAATTACACAACAATTAAGCTATGTCAGGAACTATTAACAAGGTTATTTTAATTGGCCATTTAGGCGATGAAATTAAAATGCATTATTTTGAAGGTGGAAATGCTATAGGTCGCTTTCCTTTAGCTACCAATGAAACATTTACTAACCGCCAAACTGGTGAAAAGGTAACTAATACTGATTGGCACAATGTTGTTGTGCGCAACAAGCTAGCCGAGATTTGTGAAAAATATTTGACAAAAGGAGACAAAGTATATCTTGAAGGTCGCATAAAAAATAGACAGTATGAAGTTGAAGGTCAGAAGCGTTATACTACCGAAATACATGTTCAAGAAATGACTTTTCTATCAACTAAAAAAGAACTAAACCCTCAAGCAGAAGTTAGTCAACAACCTTCGCCTCAACAGCCTAGTAAACCTGTTGTTTCAAAAGAAGATGACGATGATTTACCTTTCTAGTATAACTAAACCTTAAAAATTGGATCCGGAACCCCATCTTTTAATATCAATAATAGCAGACTCAACATTTTTAACTGTAATCAGTTTAATAGCGCTATTTATTCTACTTATATGCTCCGCTTTAATCTCTGGTACCGAAATAGCTTTCTTTTCTCTTTCTCAAACAGAACTCGATGAGCTTACAATTAAAACGAAAGAAGAAAATACAGTTGTAACGTTGTTACAAAATCCAAAGAAATTATTGGCTACAATACTTATAACCAATAATTTTATTAACATTCTAATCGTTTTAATATTTGCTTCTTTGGATGAATTTATGTTTGGAGGTATTAACTTTTCGGTTGACTGGTGGTTTATTTATATTCCGACAAAGGTTGTTAAAGTAATCATCCAAGTAGGTCTGGTAACTTTTCTCATTTTATTATTTGGTGAAGTATTGCCAAAAGTTTATGCAAGTAGAAAGTCGCTACAATTCTCAAACTTTATGGCCAAGCCAATACATATTTTAAATGTATTATTAACACCGTTAAGCATTCCTTTAACTGGTATTACAAATAAAATAGAAGGTAAGCTTGGTAATAAAAACAATAATTTTTCAGTTGAAAAATTATCTCAAGCTTTAGAATTAACTTCAGATGATGCTACAACGAAAGATGAACAAAAAATACTTGAAGGGATTGTTACTTTTGGAAATACTGAAACTGTTCAAATAATGAAACCTAGAACCGATGTTTGTGCTATTTCTAATAAAGATTCGTACGACATGGTGCTAAAAACAATATTAGACAATGGTTATTCTCGAAACCCTGTTTATCATGAAAATATTGACAATATTGTTGGTGTTTTATATGCTAAAGATCTATTGGCTCATTTGAATAAAAAAGATTTTGAATGGTTGCAGTTGTTAAGAGATCCTTTCTTTGTTCCTGAAAACAAAAAACTCGATGATTTACTTAAAGAATTCCAGGAGAAAAAAAACCATTTAGCTATTGTTGTTGATGAGTACGGAGGCACTAGTGGTATTGTTACATTAGAAGATGTTATTGAAGAAATTGTAGGTGATATTAATGATGAATTTGATGACGATGACTTGTCATATTCTAAAATAAATGACAATAATTTTATATTCGAAGGAAAAGTTTCTATCAAAGATTTATGTAGGGTCTTAGATGAAGATGAAGATATTTTTGAAGATGAGAAAGGAGAAAGCGAAACCTTAGCTGGATTTATTCTAGAGATATCTGGCAAGTTCCCTAGAAGAGGAGAAAAAATAAATTTTGAAAATTACACGTTTACTATTGAAGCCCTCGACAGAAGGCGAATTAAACAAATAAAGGTTACTCAAAATGTATAAAACATATTGGTTTATAATAATTGTGCTGTGCTTGGTGAGCTGTGGTGAAGAAACACTTCCGAAACCTAAAGGATATTTAAGTTTAAATTATCCTGAAAAGACATATGAAAAAATCACAACTAACACTCCTTATACTTTCGAAATTCCTTCGAATACAACTCTGAAAAAATTGCCAAGAAATTGGCTTAAGATTACCTATCCAAAATTAAAAGCATCTGTTGATATTACATACAGACCTGTTAATAATAATTTAAAAGAATTGCTTATCGAAGCTGAAAAGCTAGTATTTGAACATGCTGTAAAAGCTGATAATATCTCTTGGAGTGGTGACTATGTAAATTCTGAATATAAAGTATATGGTAAAATGTGTGAAATACAAGGTGATGCAGCTTCTCAAATACAATTTCACGCAACAGATAGTAGCAAACACTTCTTGAAAGCTTCTTTATTTTTTTACACGAGACCAAACTACGATAGTATACTTCCTGCTGTAAATTATATTAAAAAAGATATGGTTAGGATTATGGAAACTTTAGAATGGACAGAAAAACAGTAGCTTTTTAAACACTATGAAAAACTTTTTGCTCTTACTTCTTATCCTTAATATTTCAATTGTTTTCTCTCAAGAAAAAATTAAGTTTGATAAAGGTGTAAGGCTTATCGAATTAAAAAAAGCTAAAAACTATAGTATTCCTACTTCTATTCTATTTCAATTTATAGACGACGGTCATTTAACTAATTATTATAAAAAACTAGATAAACAACTTAAAAAGAGGTTTCGTAAAACCACAACTAAAATTGGGGTAAAATATGATTTCATATTTTCTGAAATCTTCAAAAACAATGTTGATAAACTTCCTAGCAATAATGAAAAACGAGAAGATTATGATTTTCAATGCATTATAACAACTTCATTTGCTAAAGTGCCTAACAGCTGGAAAACACATCGTAATGTTCATTTAAGAAAAACACAACATTACCTAAATTTAAAAGTATTTGATAAACAAGAAAATTTACTGTTAACGGCTAAAGTAGATGTACATGCAAATTACACAATAATTACTCAGAATAAAAAAGTAAGTACAATAATCAAGAAAATTTTAATCAACAACCTTCAACCTTCTACTTTGTAACCAAAGATAGAACTGTAATCCGAATAAAATAGCTCCTGCCAATAAGTGTATAGCCTGCGTTCCTATAGGGAACTCTGCATAATACATTAAAATTCCTGTTATCGTTTCTAAGAAAATTAAAAACACAATCCAATTTACCAATCCATAACCCAAATCTTTTATTTGATTCAAATAAAACATCCCAAAGTTTACCAAAACTATAGCTATAGTAAACGAACGATGAAAATAGAATTTAAAACTCGGATTCATCAAACTATACTGCTTGTTTTCAAAGCCGTACGCTTTAACCTGTTCATCAATAAATTGTCTTACTTGAGTACCCATAGCAATTTGAATTAACGAAAACACAACCGATATAACCAATAACTTACTGAAAAGAGCGTGGTACTTATATGTTTTTTGTTTTTCTGTAACCGTAAATAAAAGTATTAATAACAACGCTATAATTAACAATCCAACAACCATATGGATCGTGATTATTGTGGGTTTCAAATTCGTATCAACAACAGTTTTACCTAACCAGGCTTCAAACCCCATTAAAAATAGCGCTATAAACGCCAGCATCGGTATCTTCTTGTTTTGCTTCCAAAACTTTAAAGATCCTAAGACTAAGAAAATAAAAACAAATCCCGACAGTACAGATGCCAAGCGATTAATATATTCCGTCCACGTATGATATGTATTGAACTTTGCATAATCGTGTTTAGTGTACTTCTCCCAGTTGTTTACGTTAAACTCTGCAGAAGTAATAATATCTTTTTCAGCAACATATAAAACCTCATCCTTAACAATAATCATCCCTTCTTCAAAACTCTTATTAGGTTTCCATGTAATTTGCTCTTCTGATGTTGGAGGAATTAAATAACCAAAACATTTTGGCCAATCTGGACATCCCATTCCAGAGCCAGTCATTCTAACCACAGCTCCCGCTAAAAAAATTAGATATACTGATATTAGTGTAATCTTTACTATTCTAGGAAATATTGACTTTAAATAGTCTAAAAACGAATTGATTTTTGACATCTTTTTGTATTGTAGAAAACTTAAGCAAAGATACGTTAAAAGGCGTAAAAAAAAGCTCCCTGATACCAGAGAGCTTTTCTTTATAATAAGTTTAAATTATGCCTTTTCATCGTCACAACACTTCTTTTCACAATTTGTAACACAAGCTTGTTTTTTAGTTTTATCAGCAGAATCACATTCCTTTTTACAGTCTGCCTCACACGCTTTTTTTGCTGTTTCCGAAGCTTTATAAGTAGTTCCATCACCAATACTTTCAACAAAAGAAATTAAGTCTGCTTTATTCACTTTATTAGCATCGTATTTAACTGTAGCTATACTATCAGCAAAAATAACTTGAGCATTTAAAACACCTTCTTTTTTTGCTAATTTAGACTCTATTACTTTAGCGCACCCCATTTCACAAGACATCCCTGATAAGTTTAGAGAAACCATTTCAGCTTTTGCTATTTTAGTTTCATTTTCTACTTTAGTTGCATCTTTCTTTCCCTCAGTTTTACAGCTTAAAAAAGTGAAACTTACTAAGCATAAAGCAAATACTATTTTTTTTATCTTCATAATTACCATCTATTGAGTTATGGTACAAATTTATCAAAAAAGATTCTTAAATGATTAAAATGAACGATTTTTGTAGTCTTAAATATAAGCTCGATGAACAACTTCCAACAAAAGTGGATGTATTTGATTTTGCTTTCTCTAATTTGGGGAAGCTCTTTTATTTTAATGAAAAAGGCGCTGATTGGTTTATCTCCAATACAAGTTGGAGCACTTCGAATTATAATAACTGGATTGTTTCTTAGTATAATTGGTTTTAATAGTTTGAAAAAAATAAAAAAGGAACAGTGGAAGTATGTTCTCTACAGTGCTCTATTAGGTACTTTATTTCCTTCCTTCTTTTTTGCATATGCAATCTCGGGTATAGACAGTTCAATTGCCTCTATCCTAAATTCCTTAACTCCTTTCAATACTTTAATTTTTGGTTTTTTAGTCTTCGGTATAACTTTTAAAAAGCAACAACTTGTTGGAATACTAATAGGCTTAACAGGAACAATTATTTTAATTTTAAAAGGGGCTCATTTAAATCCGAATCAGAATTATTGGTTTGCTTTGCTCCCAATATTATCTTCGATAGGTTATGCTTTTAACGTTAATATTATTAAAAAACACTTACAAGAACTAAGTCCATTAGCAATTACCACTGGTAATTTTATTATCATACTCGTACCTGCACTGGTAATTTTAGCTTTCACTAGTTTTTTTACTAATTTTGAAATCAACACAACTACAACGAACTCTTTATTCTACATTACTATTCTCGCTATTATTGGTACTGGAATAGCCAAAGTGATGTTTAATAAGTTAATTCAAATTTCTTCTCCTATTTTTTCTACTTCGGTAACTTATCTTATTCCTATAGTTGCTGTTGTATGGGGGGTTATTGATGGTGAAAAATTAAGTAGTGTTCAGTTATTTGCTGGACTTATTATTTTAATAGGAGTATACTTGGTTAATCGAAAAAAATAAAAAAAGAGTCAAAACAGAACTATTTTGACTCTTTTTAAACTTTTAAAAGTTTAGCTTACTGAAAATCAGTACTCGAAACTCCTTCGTTAATTTTGATTTCTTTTATTTCAAAATTTAAGCTCATTGGCCCCATCTTTTGAACCATTTTGTAAGGGAATTTAATCCCGTTAACCTCTCTATAATCTGAAAAGACAGTTGGTATTTTAACTTCTCCTTGAGGTCCTTTTGTTGTTTTTACTGTTTTAACTTTCAATCCAGACTTTGCATCATAGAAAATTTCTGTATCGCTATACTTTATAACATACGCGTTACTTCCTTCGATAGGTTCTATTCTATCTAATTTACCTTTTCTGTAAGCTTCGTCTGCAAATGGTGCTTTCTTGGCTTTTGCTTCTTCAAGGTCTTTACCCGCTAAATCTTTTCTTTGCCCACGCTGCTCAACATAACCTTTAGATCCATCGAAAAGCTGTTTGCTAAATGTTTGTCCCATTCCAGTAACTACTGCAGATGATTTGTTTGGTGTAGCAGATTTTAACGTTAATGTAATATCCATACCT
>ERZ1740052.72-NODE-72-length-33038-cov-6.725495_pt1 | contig 33038 bp, 30 predicted proteins | sample MGYA00581750_ERZ1740052 | MGnify/ENA primary metagenome ERZ1740052 (study PRJEB43018, sample SAMN04849743) | marine metagenome | isolation source: floating plastic debris | place: Pacific Ocean | collected 2008-08-30 | study: EMG produced TPA metagenomics assembly...
TCTAAATACAATTTAGATGAAGAAGAAGTAAAACAGTATTTCGAAATTAATAATGTTTTAGAAAAAGGAGTCTTTTTTGCAGCGAACAAATTATATGGAATTACGTTTAAAAAGCGTGAAGATATTCCAGTATATCATCCAGATGTTGTAGTGTACGAATTGTTCGAAGAAGATGGAAGTAAACTAGGGTTATTTTATGGTGATTTCTTTGCTAGAGATAGCAAAAGAGGAGGAGCTTGGATGAGTGCTTTTGTGAAACAATCAAAATTGCGTAATCAAAAACCTGTAATTTACAATGTTTGTAATTCTCCAAAACCAGCAGAAGGTGAGCCAGCTTTAATTAGTTTTGATGAAGTAGAAACAATGTTTCATGAGTTCGGTCATGCATTACATGGTTTATTTGGAAATCAAAAATATGCTTCAATTTCAGGAACAAGTACAGCAAGAGATTTTGTTGAGTTTCCATCGCAGTTTAATGAAAATTGGGCTACACATCCAGAAGTGTTAAATAATTATGCATTACATTACAAAACAGGAAAAGTAATTCCTGATACTTTATTGAAAAAAATAAAAGCAGCAGGAACTTTTAATCAAGGATATTCGATCATAGAGAATTTATGTTCATCAAATTTAGATATGCAATGGCATACTATCGGTAAAGATGTAAAAATCGAAGATGTTGCAAAGTTTGAAAAAGAAGCCTTAGAAAGAATGAATTTAAATATAGATCAAATTCCTCCAAGATACAGATCTACTTATTTTGCTCATATATTCAGTGGAGGTTATGCTTCTGGTTATTATTCGTATTTATGGACAGAAATGTTAAGTCATGATGCTTATGATTGGTTTAAAAATAACGGATTATTAACTCGTTCAAACGGAGATAAATTCCGTAAAGAAGTATTGTCTAAAGGAAATACAATGGATTATGCTGAAATGTATAAAGTGTTTGCAGGACGTGATCCGCAAGCAGAACCAATGTTAAAAGCAAGAGGACTGAAATAGGTTATAATTTAACATATATAAATTTAAAACGATCAGAAGAATATTCTTTTGATCGTTTTTTGTTTATATCTACTATCTTTAATAAAAAAAGAATGATGAGATTAGGTATACTTTTTATATTAATTACTTCAGTTCTTCAAGCACAAAATATTAGTATAATCGGAAAACAATTCATTGCTAATGTAAATTCTGTTTGTGAAGAAACTCCAGATGATAATCCTTGTGCTGGAGAAGAAATTTATGTAGTTGTTAAATTTTTAAAAGATAAGGTTGAACTTACAGAAAAAGGAGTTTCGTCTTGTGATAAAGAAACATATATACGAAAGTTTAAGTATAACTATGGAATAAAAGAGAATGATATTCTAATAGCTTTAAAACCAGAAGAAGTTGAATACACTCATCTTAAAGAAATAAAATTTGTTATTGAAAACAAAAAATTATTTGGTTCTATAACTTATCCAAATGGAAAAATTATAGTTTATGAATTTAAAGAAGAATAACATAATGAACGATTATTACGATAATGAAACATTTAGAAAAGTAGCTTTTACGAATGACCAAATAAGTAGATCAGATTTTGATTCTTGTACATTTGAGAATTGTGATTTTTCAGATATGCATATTGTAAATTCAGAATTTTTAGAGTGTGAATTTATTGATTGTAATTTGAGTAATACAAGATTGAAAGAAAGTAGCTTTAAAGATGTACATTTTTATGGTTCAAAATTATTAGGAATTAAATTCTATGAAATAGATCCTTTTTTACTGAAAATAAATTTTACTGATTGTCAAGTTGATTATTCTTCTTTTTATCAGTTAAATATGCAAAATTTTCAATTTGTAAACTGTAGTGTAAAAGAAGTGGATTTTACAGAAGCAAATCTTCAATTTAGTTATTTTGACAATTGTGATTTACTTGGATCAATTTTCGAAACTTCAGATTTAAGAAATGTAAATTTTAAAACTGCGCGTAACTTTTCTATCGATTTAGAGTCTAATAGAGTAGAAAAAGCAATTTTTTCAAAAGATAATGTTGCTAATTTGCTAGAAAAGTATAAAATCAAAATTGTTCCATAAATTGGATATAAACTCCATCATTTCAACTTTCTTTATTTCTATCATGATCTTGTTTTTTATAACAGGTGTAATGTATACGATGAATCAAAAAAAGAAAACAATGCATTTGCTTTCTGAAGAGCCATTAATAAATTCATTTGCTAATGTTGAAATAAAAAATATAGAATCCATTAAGAGAAGTTTTTGGATTGGTAATGTGAAGTTATTTAAAAATTATATTCTAATACAAAGTAAGTTTAATTATGATGTAATTCAATTAAATACGAATTTAGAAAATAATTTAAAATTCAAAGTTTTATACCAATCTTCATCCATAGAAAGCAAAACCATTAAAATTATTGGAACCAAAAACAGACTATTTGAAAAGAGTTCTATTCAATTAAAAATTACATTTGAAAGTGAATCAGATTCAAAAATGGTCTATTCATTTTTAAATCAGGGATAAAAATCAGATTTTTGCATTAATGTCAAAAAGAATAGAAGAAAACCTAGAGAAAATTCCAGTAGTAAATTGGCTAGTTAAAATCGGAAAAGAAATTAAAATTCCCGGTTTAGAAGGCTTATCCTTGTATGATGTTATAGAAATGTATATCATCGGAATTGTTAAGGGAGCTTTAACAACTCGAGCAGGAGGAATTGCTTTTAGTTTTTTTATGGCAATTTTTCCATTCTTATTATTTATTCTAACCTTAATTCCATACATACCGGTAGATGGTTTTCAAGAAGGATTATTCGATTTAATTAGAGAGGGATTACCTCCAAAAACTTTCGATGCCGTAGATGGAGTTATCAAAGATATTTTAAATAATCAATACGGTGGTTTATTATCGTTTGGTTTTTTAACTTCTATTTTTTTAATGACCAATGGTGTAAATGCCATTTTTGGAGGTTTTGAGTATTCGTATCATGTTCAGGAGTTTAGAAACGTGTTTAAAACCTATTTAGTTTCTTTAGGTGTATCACTTTTAATGTCTTTCTTCCTAATTATTGTGGTTTGTTTGGTTGTATTGTATCAAATAGCATTATCAAGAATAGATGAAATTGGTTGGTTCGATACTAGCGAATTGAATTTATTTTATTTAGGAAGAGGTTTCTTGTTTTTAGTTATGATTTATACAATTGTGTATTTATTATTCAGATATGGAACAAAACAAGGAAGTACAATAAAATTCTTTTCAGCAGGAGCTTTCTTAACAACAGTAGTTTCTTTGTTTACATTTTATCTCTTTGGAATTTATGTTTTAGAGTTTGCAAAATACAATCAGCTTTATGGTTCTATCGGAACATTATTAATCTTAATGTTATTCGTTTGGTTAAATGCTATAGTGTTGCTTTTAGGTTTTGAATTAAACGCTTCGATTTATCAATTAAAACGTAGAAATAAAACTTCATAATCCGCCGATAAATTCGGATATTTGCAGGCTTAAAGCGAAGTAATTAAAGAATTAAATAGCATATTCTATATGAAACCAGGAATTCCAAAGGGAACAAGAGACTTTTCATCAACAGAAGTAGCCAGAAGAAATTTTATTTTTAACACAATAAGATATGCTTTTGAGTTGCATGGTTTTCAGCCAATTGAAACACCAAGTTTTGAAAATTCTTCAACCTTAATGGGAAAATATGGAGAAGAAGGTGATCGTTTAATTTTTAAAATTTTAAACTCTGGAGATTATTTAAATAAGGTTGATGACGAACTGTTAACATCAAAAAACAGTACAAAAGTAACATCAAAAATTTCAGAGAAAGCTTTACGTTACGATTTAACGGTTCCATTTGCACGTTATGTTGTGCAACACCAAAATGAAATTACATTTCCATTTAAAAGATATCAAATTCAACCAGTTTGGAGAGCAGATCGTCCTCAAAAAGGAAGATTTAGAGAGTTTTATCAGTGCGATGCAGATGTAGTTGGTAGCGATTCTTTATGGCAAGAAGTAGAGTTTGTTCAATTATACGATGCAGTTTTTAGTAAGTTAAATGTAAAAGGAACGACTATCAAGATCAATAATCGAAAAATACTTTCGGGTATTGCAGAAGTTATTGGAGCTAAAGATAAGTTGATAGATTTTACAGTTGCTTTAGATAAACTTGATAAAATTGGTAAAGATGGAGTTGTAAAAGAGATGCTTTCGAAAGATATTTCTGAAAAAGCTATCGAAAAAGTACAGCCGTTATTTGATTTTACAGGAAGTAATGCAGACAAATTGGCATCGTTGAAGTCAATGTTGTCAGATTCTGAAGAAGGATTAAAAGGAGTTGAAGAATTAACTTTTGTTATAAATAGCATTGCTGAGTTAGGTTTACAAACAGCAACTTTAGAGTTAGATGTTACTTTGGCAAGAGGTTTAAATTATTACACCGGAGCAATTTTCGAAGTTGCAGCTCCTAAAGAAGTGAAAATTGGTTCTATTGGTGGAGGTGGTCGATACGATGATTTAACCGGGATATTTGGCTTGAAAGACGTTAGTGGAGTAGGTATTTCCTTTGGTTTAGATCGTATTTATTTAGTTATGGAAGAGCTTGGACTTTTTGAAACAGTAGCTTTACCAAAACCTAAAGTTTTATTTTTAAACTTCGATGAGAGTGAGAGTTTAGCTAAAATGAAGGCGATTAATGAATTAAGAGCTAACGGAATTAAAACAGAATTATATCCAGATGTGGCTTCTAGTAACAATCAACAGAAGAAACAATGGAAGTATGTAGATAAAAGAGGCATAGAGTTTGTAGTAACCTCTATAGAAAAAGATGGTAAGTTTAAGTTCAAAAACACTCAAACAAGAGAAGAAAATGATCTTACTATCAAGGAAATAATAAAAAAAACACAATAAAAAGAACTTTTTGTTTTATATTTACATAAAAACATTAAACAAAAAGTTATGTTCGAGATCCACAATAATATGACAGACGAAAGAATAGACGAAATAGGAGAAAACCACGTAGGTACATCTGCTACAACACCACTACGTGCTGATGCTTTTGATATTTCGGACGAAGAGAAGATAAAAAGAATCCAAGAAAGTGTAAAAGACATACTTGAAACTCTTGGAATGGATTTAACTGATGACAGTTTGTATGGTACACCAAAACGTGTAGCTAAAGCTTTTGTTAATGAATTATTCATGGGATTAAACCCTAAGAATAGACCTAAAGCATCTACTTTTGATAATAACTATAAGTATGGTGAAATGTTAGTAGAAAAAAACATTGTTGTTTATTCTACTTGTGAACATCACTTACTACCTATAGTAGGACGTGCTCATGTAGCTTATATTTCTAATGGAAAAGTAATCGGATTATCTAAAATGAATAGATTAGTAGAGTATTTTTCTAAAAGACCACAAGTTCAAGAGCGTTTAACAATGCAAATTGTACAGGCAATGCAAGAAGCATTAGGTACAGATGATGTTGCTTGTGTTATCGATGCAAAACACTTATGTGTAAATTCTCGTGGAATTAAAGATATTGAAAGTTCTACAGTAACAGCAGAGTTTGGTGGTAAATTTAAAGATAAAGATACTAAAAGAGAGTTTTTAGATTATATAAAGCTTAATACAAGTTTCGACTAATAAACCGGTCGAAGTATACTATAAATAAAAGAAAAGTGCGGTGTAAGCCGCACTTTTTGTTTTTATTATATCAGAAAAATACCTATAAAAGAGTATATGAAATACCTATTCTTTTATGGTTGTTTTTAAAGTTAAAATGTTAGTTTTGAGAAAAATAATTGTCAATTTAAAAAATCAAATTATGAAAAGAGTATTGTTTTTATTCTTTATCGCAATCACTACATTTTATGTAACTTCTTGTAGTAGTGATTCATCACCAGAAAGAGGAAGTGAAGAAGTAGCTGAAGAACAAAATGCTTTAGAAGATAATAAGACTCCAGTTTCTACTATAGAGAACGGTATTGTTATTAATGGAGCTACTAAAGAGTCAGGTACACCTCCAGCTCCAAATAGTGATCTCGATTTTCAAATTAATTCGGATTTAAAGACAGGATTTCAAGGTTCTGGGTTCGATATTAAATTTAGTTCTACTGATAATATTGCGGGAGCCTATGTGCAATTTAAAGATAGTAATGGAAATTCAACAAGTACATTTTTTGATATTCCAGCTTCTTCATTTTCAAGTAGAATGGTAAGTGGAAATTCTAATTTTAAGAGTGTATTTAAAAAAGCAGATAACGGAACATCTTTACGAATGGAAGAAGAAACAACAATTAATGTTGATCTACAAAACTCTGTTCCAGCTGGTGAATTTTGCTATGATATTTGTATTTACGATAACAATAACAACATAAGTAGAATAGAAACGGTTTGTGTTACTATTGAAGCTTGGGGAGGAAATGCAGCTATCGTAGGAGAATGGGTTCCTGAAAATGATGAAGATGCTGATGTAGAAATCATTACATGTAATAATGGAAATTCAGTTTCTGTTGACTTTGAGGCTTTTACAGAATCATTTGGATATATTAGTTTTAATCAAGATGGAAGTTTCTTTGAGTCTTTTAAAGGAGAATACGCACCATTAGATTATAATGCTACAAAAACAACTTGTACTCCTGTATTTGAGGAAGTTATTAAAGATGAATATAAAGCAGATGGTAATTGGGCTTATAATGAAGACGATAATTCGTTAACAGTTATCTATTTTAGTTTTACCGATTTTATAGATGGTGGAAATTCTGAGACTTATAATTTTGGTAATGTAGTGATTGATGGTTTGTATGTAAAAGATGTAACTTCTGATACATTAGTGTTAGAGTTTAGAGATGATTTTATCGGAAGTATCGATCTTGTCTTAAAGAGAAGATAAAATAATAATTATCGTATAAATGAAGAGCGTCTATTAAAAAATAGACGCTCTTTTTATATTGAGTTAATGCTGATTAATGTACAACACAAAGTCCATTAATTACTCCTCCATAACATCTAGATCCAGGAAAAAGACCTTTTGAAGCTCTTGATGGGAAAGAACAATCAGATGTATGCACACCATTAATAATGATAGATCCTCCTTCTAATATGTAATTAGCGCTAGGATTACATACAGATTGATCAAAAATACCTCCATTGATGTTTTTTTGCTCAGTCTTGCTTAACGACTTCCCTAAGTTTAAGATTGATTTTTTCATAATATTTGAATTTTTAAAATTTATTTTCCCTGATCATTTATAGACATTCAAGGCTTATGTCTGTTATCGCGAAAATTTCTTTATTGCTTTATAAAACGTTTTATACCTTTTCCTTTATCAGTTTGAATAGCTACTACATATAATCCATTACTTAATTTAGAAATATTGATTTCTTTATTTTTTAAACTATGCATTACTTTCTTTCCTTGTAAGTTGTAGATGGTTACTTTTTCAATTTTTCCGTCAAACTCTACGTTTAAGATATTATTTACTGGATTAGGATATAAGTTAAAATTATAAATAGTTTCATCATTTACATTAGCAGTAGCTCTACAGTTACTACTATATCTTGCAGTAGCATCTTTGGTCCAAGTTCCAGGAACTGTAAAGTTTTCATCTATCTGAATACAAAGCAAATTAGGGTTGTTATTTGCTCTCATATCAATAAAATTATTGTTATTACCATTTGCTATATTAAGAGTAGTTAAATTGTTACCATCACAGAATAAAGTATTTAATTTAAGTTTGTCAGATAAATCAAGACTAGTTAAATCATTATCACCACAGCCTAATCTTTCTAAGTTAGGATTATTTGAAATGTCAATTGTACTTAACGTGTTACTCTTAAAAAATAATTGCTTCAATAATGGGTTGTTGGTTACATCTAAAGATGTCAAAGCATTATTACTACACCATAAAACTTCTAAATTAGGATTGTTAGAAACATCTATATTGGTTAGTGTATTTGTACCACAACTCAATACTTTTAAATTAGGATTATTGGCTACATTTAACTCTGTCAAAGAATTATTTACACAACCGATTTGCTCTAGAACAGGGTTTTGAGTAATATCTAAATCACCTATTGGATTATTTGCAGGTTGAAAAAATAAGAGCTTAGGATTGTTAGTAACATCTATACTCGTGAGTTGATTATCATTACAAAATAGTATGTCTAATTTGCTATTATTGCTCACATCTAAGCTTTCTAGTTTATTTTCTTGGCAGCGTAGAGAAGTCAATTCAGTGTTTTGTGAAATATCTAAACTTAACAACTCATTATTAATACAATTTAATACTGTTAAATCTTTGTTGTTAGTAACATTTATAGAGGTTATTTTATTGTTATTACATTGTATACCATATATTTTTGTGTTTTGAGAAAGATCTAAGTGCGTTAAGTCATTATTATTACAGATTAATATTTGAAGATCTTTAAAGGCTTCTATTCCAGTTAAATCAGAGATGCCTTTATCACTAAGATCTAATAGGGTGCCTCTAAAAGCCAAAACTTCAGTACATTGTATTTCATTGTCCTCGTTTAAGTCAATTTTATCACTGTTATTTAATAATGCATTTTTGAAGTTTGTATCAGGAATATCGACTGTACAAGAACAATCGTTACTGTAAAAAGCAGTTTCAGGTTTTCGCCAATTATTTGGAGGTGTAAAACCGTTGTCTATTTGAATACAATTTAATTTTGAATTAACTGTATCTAACAAAACTGAATTTAAACTGTTATTAAATCCATTAGCAAGGTTGATAGAGAATAATAAAGGACTATGTGAAATCCATATTTCTTCTAAAGAAGTATTTGTAGATAAGTCTAAAGATGTTAAGTTGCTTCCTCTAATTTGTAATCTGTTAAGTCTTGAATTGTTACTTAAATCTAATTCTGTAATTTCAATAGATGAACAGTCTAAGTATGATAATGATATATTATTCTTTAAATCTAATTTAGTGATTTTATTAAAGGAACAATCAAGGTGTGATAACGATGTATTATTCTTTAAATCTAATTCTGTAATTTCATTAGATGAACAGTATAGGTATGATAACCATACATTTTGACTTAAATCAACATTAGGTAAATTATTAGATGAATAATCTAAAGAAGATAAGTTCACATTTTGTGAAACATCTAATGAATTAAGATTATTACTATTGCAAGATAAGGATGTTAAACTACGATTATTAGATACATCTATACTTGTTAATTCATTACGACTTAATGTAAGTTGATTTAAATTTAAATTATTAGAAATATCTAAACTTTGTAAGTTATTATCAGAGCAATGAAAATTGATTAAAGAAGTATTATTGGTCAGATCTATACTATTAAGTTGATTTGAGGAGCATGATATGCTTTTTAATTGTAAGTTTTTAGAAATATTAATATCGATTAACTCATTAGAAGAACATGATAAATGTTCTAATTTTATGTTATTAGACATATCTAAAGCTTGTAATTGATTGTCATTACATTGAAGTCTTGTAATGTTTACAAAACTTTCAATCCCAGATAAATCAGCTATAGATTTATTGTCAATATTTAAAGTTTCAGTAAGATTTTCAGCTTCATAACATTGTATTTCACCATCATTGTTGGTGTCAATAATAGGAGAATGATTTAATAATGCATTCTTAAAGTTTTGATCAGGTAGAGTTACACTACAATTACAATTTGAACCATAGCTAGTATTAGTATCCTTATTCCAAATATTATTATTTGGTACTGTAAAATTAGCATCTATTTGTACACAAAATAATCCAGTGTTCTCTATAGAAGAGAAAGAGCTTATATTATTGTTATTACCATTAGAAATATCTAATGCAGTAAGATTATTTCTAGCACAATCTATATGTGTTAGTACAGAATTAAAAGAAAGATCTAATGATGTTAAGTTATTATCAGCACAACCAAGGGTTGTTAATTTACTATTTTTGCTAACATCTAAAGTGTTTAATTCGTTAGCGTAGCACCATAATACTTCAATATTAATGTTATTACTAACATCTAAAGAAGTTATCTTGTTACTATAGCATTCTAGACTTTTTAATGAAATGTTTTGAGATATATCTATAGTTTCTATACTATTTAAATGACACCATATATATTCTAATTTTGTGTTTTTAGAAGTATCTAAAGAAGTTATAGAATTTTCAGTACAGTCTAATAAAGTTATATTAACAAAAGCTTCGATTCCTGTAAGATCTGAAATTCGTTTATTCGAAATAGACATTCTTCCAGTTAAATTTTCGGCCTCAGAACATTGTATTTCTCCATCATTATTACTGTCTATATTAGGAGAGTGATTCAGTAAAGCGTTTTTAAAGTTTTGATCAGGTATATTTACAATATCATTACATTGTGCATAAAAAGGCATGTATATCATAAAAGATATAGTAACTAGAAGTAGCTTTTTTTTCATTTAATTTTTTTGAATTATTTACATTGCATTTTTCGTTTACCAAAGTTAGAGGTTGATCCTTGTTGGAAAAAGATATTTGGTCTTCTGAAGGCAATAAAGTATGTGCTTTTTATAAAAAAGCGTATGATTTTTTTTGTCTTAAAACTACATAATGGTATAAAACGTAAATGAGTTTTTTTTTGAATTGTGCCTTATTTATAAAGAGTTGTGAGTGATTTTTATCTTCTAGTGAAAACAGAAAACAAAAAACACATGCATTTAAAAGTTGAAATAAATCAGAGCTCTTATTACATGTGTTTTTTTATAAAATGATATGTCTTTTAATCGAGAATTTGTAAAATCCGATTGACTTTTTTTTATGAAAATCTAATGAATTGGGATTTTTATGATGTATTCTTTTTTACTGTTGTTGTTTAATTTGGTTTCCCTTAACCAAGGGTTCACTAATTTTAATTCTTTGTAGGTAATATTGTATTGTTTTGCAAAATCAGCTAAATCAGGAATAGGATAGTCAACTAATATTTCTTTTACTTCAGGAAAAGTGTATAAATCTTCTTGGTCAAATACGAAGCCATATTTTTTTGGGTTTGACATTATTTCTTTTAAAGCAAGAATCCTAAAAACATATCTTCCAGTTTCAGGATTTAATAAAAGATCATAATAACTTGTTACTTTTTGTTCTTTTAAACGTTTAGAGATTCTGCCTCCGCCAGCGTTATAAGCTGCTGCAGCTAATGTCCAACTACCAAATTTATTTTTGGCTTTCTTTAAATATTCAGCAGCAACTTTTGTAGATAATTCTAAATTATAACGCTCATCTACATTGCTGTTTACTTCAAGACCATATTCTTTTCCTGTTCTAGGCATAAAATGCCAGTAACCAGCTGCTCCTTTATATGAAGGAACTTGAATTAAAGCGCTTTCAGCAACACATAAATATTTAAAATCGTCAGGCAAATTGTGTTTTTTAAGTAATGGTTCAAGTAAAGGAAAAAACTTATTAGCTCTTTTCATCAATAAAAGACCATTAGATTGCCAGTATGTATTTACTAATAACTCACGATCTAAACGTTCTTGTATGTCTAGTTGATCTAAAGGAACAGGTTCTCCTGCAAATTCCATTTGCTTAGGTAATTTCACAGCTTTTACCTCATATAAATGACTAACATTTTTTTCTGTTTTCACAATAGTTGAATCTTGTAATGATTCAATTTGTTCGTTGTTTTTAGTTTTAACATTGTTTAAATTCAATAATAAAAAAACAATACTTAAAAAAGAAAGGACGTAAAAGATGCGTAATAATTTTACCTGCATAAATGTGTTTGTATTTTTATTAGAAATGAATTTAACACTCGCATTTTTCAGCTAAAATTTTTGAAATAGTTTTAGCTTTATTTAAAATCATAATGTGAGTACCATTATCCACTTCTATAGCGTTTTTAATATGTTTAATAGGAAATACTTCGTCTTTATTTCCATGAATATGAATTATGTTGTCTAATTCATAGTCTTGTTTCCAATTTAAAACATTGTGTATTGCCCATTCTAAATAATCTGCGTTACGAATAGACAAGTACATTTTATATAGTTCAGCTCTTTTCTTTAAATAATCACCAAAAAAAAGATGTTCATATTCTTCTATATTTTCAACTATTTTAGTCGGAAATAATTTATAGGCCTTAGTCTTTTGAGCTAGTTTTAATCTGTTAGGAAGTTCTTTGTTGCTCTTCATACTAGAGATAATAACCACCTTTTTACAGTTTGTTTGCTTGCTCATTTCTTGTACCATAACTCCACCAAAAGAAACACCTACTAAAATTGAATTATCATGTTTAATAGATTCGCACATGCGCTTGGCATAACTTTCTATTGTTTCTTCAACAGATAAAGGCAAAATCCATTCCAAAAAATGGGTTTCAAAATTTTCTTTTGGTAAATCTAAGTACTCAAATATTTTCGTGTTTGCTGCTAAACCTGGTACGAAATACAAATGAGTTTTTTCCATATAATTTTTTATTCAAAGAATTTCTTTTCAAGTAAAATTCCTTCAATGTATTCATGTAGATCCATTAATTCTTCAGGAACGTCATCATTCCATAATCTAATTTTTATTTGTTTACCCTGATGTACTATGTAAGTAGAAGGTAGATCCATTATTTTAGGATTGTCGTAAACAGCATTAAAGGATGAAAATTTCTTTTTGTTTAATTTATTATTTATTGTTTCTAATTCTTTATCCGAAAGTTTAAATTCCTTTTCACCTTCTTGTAAAACATATTGTTTTCCGTTATATAAAACAACACCTTGTTTGTTTATTGTAATATCGTAACTCGGACAATCTCCAAAACAACCAGTTTTACGCATGCTTAATAAAGTGCTTTCTTCTTTTTTTATCAGATCTTCAACAACATTTTTAGCATTTACTTTTACTGATCTGAACTCACCAGAAGAACCTAGTGCTTTAAGCCAAAAATCATATTTGTCATTTGGAATTTCTACAACTGCAATTTTAGAAGCTCCATTATCGAAAACCATTTTTTTCCATTGCACTCCACTATTTTTTAAGAACTCTTTAGTTTTATCTTCACGAGTAGGATCATTTAAAACTAAAACTAATTGTCTTTTATAAAGATCAGCGTTAGTATCTTCAGTATTTATAGATGTTTCTTTTTCTGGATTTGCTTCTGTTTTATTAGTATCTGCTTTGGGAGCTCCACAGCTTAAAGCAAGTAAAAAAATAGATAGAAAAAATATTTTCATAATGTTCTTGAGGTATTTCTTGATTTTTTGTGCAAACAATTTAATGAATAACTTCCGTATCAACAAAATCAAAACGTACTAATCCATCTTCATCAATCTTAGTTAGTTTTACATTATGAATAGTGTTTACTAATTCAGGATTCCAAGGAGCTTTTACTTTTACATAATTTTCTGTGAAACCATGAATGTACCCTTCTTTATTTTCACCTTCGAACAAAACAGATAAGGTATTTCCTATTTGACTTTCGTAAAAAGCTCTACGTTTTTTAACTGAAAGTCCACGTAACATTTTACTACGTTTAGCTCTAACGTTTTTTGGAACTACGCCATCCATTTCTGCAGCCTTTGTATTAGCTCTCTCAGAATATGTAAATACGTGTAAATAAGAAATTTCTAATTCAGATAGATAATTATATGTTTCCAAGAAAAGTTCATCCGTTTCCCCAGGAAAACCAACTATAACATCAACACCAATGCAAGCATGTGGCATTACTTCACGTATTTTAGCAACACGATTGGTGTATACTTTACGTAAGTAACGTCGTTTCATTTTCTTAAGTAATTCGTCACTACCAGATTGTAAAGGAATATGAAAATGAGGAACAAAAGTATCTGATTTAGAAACAAATTCTATTGTTTCATCTTTCAATAGGTTAGGTTCGATAGATGAAATACGTAATCTATGAATTCCTTTAACTTTATCTAATGCCTGAACTAATTCTAAAAATGTATGTTCGTGTCTTTTATTTCCGAATTCTCCCTTACCATAGTCTCCAATATTAACTCCAGTAAGAACAATTTCCTTAATTCCTCTTTCAGAAATTTCTTTGGCGTTTTTTAAAACATTTTCTAAAGTGTCACTTCTAGAAATTCCTCTAGCTAAAGGAATTGTACAATAAGTACATTTATAATCACATCCGTCTTGCACTTTTAAAAAAGCACGAGTTCTGTCTCCAATAGAATAAGAACCAACATAAAAATCAGCATCTTCTATTTCACACGAATGAACTTCTCCGATATCATTTTTTGTTAAATCGTTAATGTAACTAGTTACATTAAATTTTTCGGTAGCACCCAAAACTAAGTCAACGCCATCTACAGCTGCTAATTCTTCAGGCTTTAATTGCGCATAACAACCTACAGCAATTAAAAAAGCTTCATCATTTTGTTTAATAGCAGATTTAACAATTGTCTTAAATCTCTTGTCTGCATTATCTGTTACAGAGCAAGTGTTAATTACGTATATATCAGCTTTTTCTTCAAATTCAACGCGTTCAAAACCTTCGTTAACAAAGTTTCTAGCGATAGTAGAAGTTTCAGAGAAATTTAGTTTACATCCTAATGTGTAAAAAGCTACTTTTTTTTCCGCATTCATTCTTGTACATTTAACCGACTGCAAAAGTACAATATTGAAAATGATTTTTGAAACTGAAAGACTAGAAGTTAGATATCTAAAATTAGAAGATATAGAAGGATATTATAAATTACAAAGTGATCCTTTAGTTTTAAAATACGCTACAGGAGAAGTTGATACTTATGAAGGTGTTCAGCAGAATTTAAAAGAAGTAATAGCTAAATATACATTGCCGAATAATGATTTCTGGATTTATGCAATTGAACATAAAAAAACTAAGAGTTTTTTAGGAACTCTAGCGTTAGTAAAAGATGAACAAAATGAAGATGAAATAGGATATCGATTTATTAGAGAGTATTGGGGAAATGGATTTGGATATGAAATTTGTGAAGGATTAATAGCGTATGCTAAGCAAATAAAAATGATAAAGCTGATTGGTAATGTTGTAAATGAAAACATAGCCTCAGCAAAAATTTTAGAAAAATTAAATTTTAAACCAGTACATCAGTTTGTAAGCAAAGACATTGGCTTGCCAGAAACTAAATACGAATTAAAATTATGATAGCGAAAATTTTTACAGCACCATATTACGCAGTAATATTTACAACAATATTAATGGATGATATAGAAGGATATCATGAAATGGCAGAAAAGATGGATAATTTAGCTAAAGAACAAGAAGGGTATTTAGGAATAGAATCTGCCCGAAGTGAAATTGGTATTACAGTGTCGTATTGGAAAAGCTTAGATGCAATATCTAAATGGAAAAATAATGTAGAACATACATATGCAAGGGAAATGGGACGACAAAAATGGTATCAACAATATCAATTACGAATATGTAAAGTAGAACGAGAATATGGTTTTGAGAAATAGTTTTATACTATTATTATATGTGTTTTTAGGATCTTGTAAGAATGAATCTTCTAAGTTTAAAGATGATCAAGTATTTCGTTATAACGAGCATTCTAATATTTCTTCTTTAGATCCGGCTTTTGCAAAAGATCAGCCTAATATATGGGGAGTCCATCAGTTATTTAATGGTTTAGTACAATTAAATGATAGTTTAAAAGTAAAACCAGATATTGCTAAGAGTTGGACTATAACTGAAGATGGATTAACATATACATTTATATTACGAAACGATGTTTATTTTCATAAACATAAACTTTTTGGTGATCGTAAGACAAGAAAAGTAGTAGCTAAAGATTTTGAATATTCATTTCATAGATTATTAGATGAAAAAGTTGCTTCCCCAGGTAGATGGGTTTTACAACACGTAGATAATTTCAAAGCAATAAATGATTCAATATTTAAAATAGAATTAAAACAACCTTTTCCACCCTTTTTAGGTTTGTTGAGTATGAAGTATTGCTCAGTAATTCCTAAGGAAGCTATAGATTTTTTTAAAAATGATTTCAGATCTAATCCCATAGGAACAGGACCTTTTCAATTCAAATTATGGGTAGAAAATACTAAGTTAGTTTTAAGAAAAAATAAAAAATATTTTGAAAAAGATAAAGAAGGAAATTCTTTGCCGTATTTAGAAGCTGTAGCTGTAACTTTTTTGCCAGATAAACAGAGTGAGTTTTTACAGTTTATTCAAGGGAATATAGACTTTATGAAAAGTTTAGACGCTTCTTATAAAGATGAGATTTTATCTACTGATGGAACTTTACAAAAAAAATATAAAACTAAAGTAAATATGCAAAAAGGAGCATATTTAAATACAGAGTACTTAGGGTTTTATATGGATGTTGCTGATGAGTATCCCACAAAATCAAGGTTAATTAGAAAAGCTATTAATTATGGTTTTGATAGAGAAAAAATGATGAAATTCTTGCGTAATAATATAGGGAAACCTGCAATACATGGTTTTATTCCTAAAGGATTACCATCGTTCTCGGGAATGAAAGGTTATACATATCAACCTGAAAAAGCGAAACAACTAGTAAACGATTTTAAAAAGTCTACAGGAAGAAAAGAAGTAATAATAACAATTACTACGAATAGTAATTACTTAGATTTATGTGAATTCATTCAAAGAGAATTACAAAACATAGGTTTAGATGTTAAAGTAGAAGTGATTTTACCATCTACTTTACGACAAGGAAAAGCTAATGGTAAACTTCCTATATTCAGAGCAAGTTGGATAGCAGATTATCCTGATGCAGAAAATTACTTATCACTGTTCTACAGTAAAAATTTCACTCCTAACGGTCCAAATTACACACATTTTAAAAACGAAACTTTTGATTCTTTATATCAATTAGCGATTAAAGAGACAAATAATGTCAAACGTTATAAGCTCTACAATAAAATGGACAGTATAATAATTAATGATGCTCCAGTGATACCTTTGTATTATGATGAAGTAATTCGTTTTTCAAAGAAAAATATACAAGGCTTAGGTATAAATCCTGTAGATTTGTTGATTTTGAAAAAAGTGAGGAAAATTAAACCTATCGATGTTGATTAAATGTTTATTTAACATTGTTTTTGTTAAATTTTTAAAAATTTAAGTTAAAATAAAACAGTTTTGAGTTTTTTGTTGGTTTTGGAAGTAAATTATTTTTAAAGAATTGATTTTGATACTTTTAGGATAGTTAACCTTTCAAAATTAAAACAAAATGAAAAAAATCTACCTTGTTGTAGTGCTATTTCTGGCGCTACAATTGAGTTATTCCCAAAACTCAACTAAAGATTTAAGTGTTTTAGATCAACATTTTAAGTCACTTCAAAAAAAAAGTGAAGATACTCCAACAGACTTTAAGGAGTGGAAAGTAACAAGTACCGCATCATCACTTAAAAAAGGCCTTACCCATTACTATGTAACACAGTACTACAAAGGAATTCCCATTGTAAATGCAACATCTAATCTATCTGTGTTTAATAACAAGATTAATTTCGAAAAAAATCAATTTATTACAGGTTTAGAAGCTAAAATTCCACTTCAAAGAGGTGGAGGAATAAATGAACAAACTGCTATTAATACAGTAATTCGTTCTCATAACCTGAAACCTGCGTTGCGATTAGTTAAAACTTTGAGTCGTTCTTCAGAAGGAGATAATTTAAGTATATACTCAAATACAGGAAATACTCAAGACAATGAGCCTATAACTGTAAAGAAAGTATATATTTCTCATGAAGGTAAGCTTCACTTATGTTGGAATGTGGCTTTATACGAAGAAGGAGGACAAAACTGGTGGAATAGTTTTATTGATATCACTTCAAATACTATCGTAACTGAAGATAACTGGGTTATCTCTTGTAGTTTTGGAGATCATGATCATACTCATGTTTTAAAGCATAAAGAACATAAAAAAGAAGAAAATCATGTAATTGCTCCGTATGCTAATACTTCTATGATGTTTGCTCCAGATTCTTATAATGTATACGCAATGCCTTTAATTAATCCAGACGATGGAGCAAGAAGTATTGTAACAAATCCTGCTGAAGCAACTGCTTCTCCTTTTGGATGGCATGATACCAACGGTGCTGCAGGAGCAGAGTTTACTATCACAAGAGGTAATAATGTTTGGGCTCAAGAAGATGCTAATGGAAATAATGGTACAGGAGCTTCACCAAGTGGAGGTTCTAGTTTAGATTTTGATTTTCCTGTAAATTTAAATCAATCACCAAGTGCTTACAGAGATGCTTCTACAACAAACTTATTTTATTGGAATAATATTATGCATGATGTATGGTACCAGTATGGTTTTGATGAAGCTAGTGGTAATTTCCAAGAAAATAACTACGGAAGAGGTGGTGCTGGAAGTGATTCTGTAAATGCAGATTCTCAAGATGGAAGTGGAACTAATAATGCAAATTTTGGTACACCACCAGATGGAAGTAATCCAAGAATGCAAATGTTTTTATGGAATAGAACTAACCCAGGAAGAGATGGATCTTTCGATAATATAATTATTGCGCACGAATACGGGCATGGAATTTCAACTAGGTTAGTTGGAGGAAGAAACTCTAATGTTTTAGGAGGTTCTGAGCAAATGGGAGAAGGTTGGTCTGATTGGTTTGGATTAATGTTAACCATGAAATCAGGAGATCAAGGTACAGATAGAAGAGGAGTTGGAACTTATGTATTAGGACAAGGTTTAGATGGTTTAGGAATTAGACCAACAGTGTATTCTACAGATAGATCGATAAATGATACAGATTATGCTGATATAGGAGGTTTAGCAAGACCTCATGGTGTTGGATATGCATTTGCAACAATTCTATGGGATATGACTTGGTTATTAATCGATCAAGAAGGTTTCGATCCAGATTTTTATAATGGTACAGGTGGTAATAATATCGCAATGGCTTTAGTAATTGAAGGATTAAAAAATACAGCTGCAAATCCTGGTTTTGTTTCTGGTCGTGATGGAATATTACAAGCAGATCAAGATTTATATGGAGGACAGTATAGATGTTTAATCTGGAAAGCTTTTGCTGAAAGAGGAGTGGGTGAAGGAGCTAACGAAAATAATAATGGTGGTTCGAACGGACAAACAGATCAAACGGTTTCATTTACAAATCCATGTGATGGTGGAGGACCAGATCCAACGCCAACAGATTGTACATCTACAGTAGATACTTTCCCATATAGTGAAAGTTTTGAAACAAACGATGGTTGGACTCAAGTCACCAATGATGATGGGAATTGGGTAAGAGATGCTTCAGGAACTCCTTCTTCAGGTACAGGTCCTAGTTCAGGAGCGGATGGGAATTTTTATATGTTCTTAGAAGCTTCAACTAATGGAAGTACAGGACAAATAGGTAGTAATGCTACAGCAATTTTATTAAGCCCGTGTTACGATCTGTCTGCGCTTAGTGCTGCTACGTTCTCATTTAGTAATCATATGTTTGGTACAAGTGTAGGTTCTTTAACATTAGAAGCTTCTACAGATGGAGGAACGTGGACAAGTATTTGGAGTCAATCAGGTAATCAAGGTAATCAATGGAATACAGTTAATGTTGATCTAGCGTCTTATTTAGGTGAAACTGCTGTACGATTACGTTTTGTAGGAACTACAGGTTCAAGTTGGTCTAGTGATATTGCAATTGATGCAATTTCGTTATCAACTGGAGGAACAGATCCTGATCCAGATCCAGGATGTGCAACATTAAACTTTAATGACTTTACTATAACTCCATTTTCAAATCAAGATGCTGCAGGTGATTTCTCTATAGGATCAGGAGGTGCATCGTTAACATTAACAAATAATACATGGAAGTATATTCCATTAAATTATACTGTAACTCCTAATACTGTAATAGAGTTTGAATTTAGTAGTACATCGCAAGGTGAAATTCATGGAGTTGGTTTTGAAGATGATAACACATTAACTTCTACGCGTTATTTCAAAGTTCATGGAACACAAAATTATGGAATTACCAATTTTGATAATTACACTAGTGGAACAATTACTTATGTAATTCCGGTTGGAGATTCTTACACAGGAACGATGGATCGTTTGGTGTTTATTAATGATAATGATGGTGGTTCAGGAAATAATTCAACATTTACAAATGTTAGAATTTATGAAGGAACTTGTAGTAGTTCGTCTGCTGTTGTTGTGAATGACTTTGGAACTAGAGTAGATGTTTTAGGTGATGAAGATGAAGGAATTTTAACTTCATTAACAATAGCTCCAAACCCTGTTCAGAAAGGATATTTACTAAACCTAATAGGTGGATCTGATAAAGAATTATCGAACACAACATATACCATTATAAATATGTTAGGACAAGTAATTGAAAAAGCTCCTTTAGGAAAGAAAAGAACAATTAATATCGATCGATTTGAATCTGGTGTATATATTTTAAGACTTGAAAATGAAAATACAAAAGTGAATAACCGATTTATTATCAAATAGTTTGTAGAGAACTAATTTTTTAACCTCTTGAGAAATCAAGAGGTTTTTTTATGCGCTTCAGTTAAGAATAAAAATCAAACGGTAAAGTCTAAATTATATACCTTTAAGGTATTTGTTTGTTTTTGAGGGATTTAAATTTAGAAATTAGAAGTAACTAATCAATACACAGCGGCCACTGTTTTTAAGAAAAGTGATGGCGTCACCTGAAAAGCCAAAAAATAAATAGAGTAGGGAATTAAAAAACAAAATTATGGGATTTTACGGTAAAGAACCAGTTACTCAAAGCGAGTGCAAAGTAGTGTATGTATGGACTGGATTAGGAACTCCAGGTTTCTTTAGTGTTTATGTTCAAGGAGAAGCTCAAAATTATTCTTACGGATTTGATTTGGTAAGAGATCCACATTTCGTTGGAGGATTAAAAGTTGATGCTATGGGATGGACAGGACCTTTAGGTGAAGGAACAACTCCTTATAAAGTTCACGGAACTTTCCAAGGTGCTTTTCAAGAGGAAATCATTATTTCAGGATCTAATGGAAATTTCACAGTAAAAGTAGAAGAAATTCCTCACGATGAAGTAGAGAATTATATTAAATCTAAGTCTTTAGAAGAAGCAAACTACTAAAATACTTAAGTTTTAATCATTTGTTGTTAACAGATTATTACTGTTCTTAGAAAAACCACTTGATGTTTCAGGTGGTTTTGTTTTTTAATTAACAATAAAATCATAAATACTTAATTATTAGGTTCTCTTTAGTTTAAAAGCCCAAGTTATTTTTATGAAACTTTCATTAAACTAAAAAAATGAGTAAGCTACAAAACTGGTTTTTTCATCAAATACACGGAAAAAAATTAATCTATAATGCTTGTTGGGAAGATCCACGATGCGATCGAAAATTATTACAATTAAATAAAAATAGTAAGCTTGTTATGATCACAAGCGCTGGTGATAATTTACTAGATTATCTTTTAGATGAACCTGCAGAAATTCATTCTGTAGACATGAATTTTAGGCAAAACGCACTTTTAGAGTTAAAAAGAACTATGTTTCAATATGGAGATTATGAAGCATTATTTTCAGTTTTTTGGGGAAGGAAATTTTAAAGAGGCTAAAAGTTACTACAGAAAATATTTGAGAGAAAACTTACCAGATTATGCGAAAGAATATTGGGATGAACACATTCATTATTTTCAAGGGAAAGGAAAGAGAAATTCGTTTTATTACCGTGGAGCTTCAGGTGCTTTAGCTTATTTGTGTAGAAAGTATTTGTACACGAGTAAGAAGATAAGACAGAATTTAGAAAACTTCATGACTTCAAATACCTTAAAGCAACAAGAGAGTTATTACACAATGTTAGAAGAAAAGATATTTAATCCTTTTATCTCTTTTTTATTGAATAACCATTTAACGATGTACTTAGCTGGTGTTCCTAAAGCTCAGCAAGCATTAATACAAGAAAGTTATTCTGGAGGAAATGTTGCTTACATCAAAGAATCTTTCAGAAATGTATTTACGCAACTAGATATCGGAGATAATTACTTTTATCAAGTGTATTTAAAAGGATTTTATACCCAAGAATGCTGTCCCGAATATTTGAAACAAGATAATTTTTTAAAGTTAAAAGATCAGCAAAACACCGCATATAGCTATACAACTACACTAAGTGGTTTTTTAAAAGAAAATCCAGCTGAGTATTCTCATTATGTGCTTTTAGATCACCAAGACTGGCTTGCAGCTAATAATGTGCCAGCATTAGAAGAAGAATGGAGTTTGATTTTAAAAAATAGTAAACCAGGAACTAGAATATTAATGAGATCAGCGGCTAAAGAGATTGACTTTTTTCCTGATTTTGTTAAAGATAAAGTTGATTTCGATAAAGAACTCTCAGATCAGTTGCATAAAGAAGATAGAGTAGGGACTTATGCAAGTGTATATTTAGGAATAGTAAAGTAATATGGATATGAATGTAGAAAACTCAATTAAACAGAATCAATTAATTCAGAACTATTACCAGTTTCAATCTACAATTTATGATGTTACTAGATGGTCATTTCTTTTTGGAAGAAAATTAATTATAGATAAGATTGCTGAGGTTTGTTCTCCTAAAACTATTTTAGAAATTGGTTGTGGTACAGGATATAATTTGAAAAACTTAAGTAAGAAATTTCTTGAAAGTAAAATTATAGGAATAGATGTTTCTAAAGATATGCTTAGTATCGCAGAGAAAAAAGCAAATAAATATTCGAATATTGAATTAATTGAAAGTCCTTATGGAGATTTAACTATTTTAAATAATGTCCAACCAGATGTTATTTTATTCTCATATATGTTAACTATGGTAAATCCAGAGTTTTCGTTTATGATTTCACAAGCTTACAAAGATTTAAAATCTGGAGGTTATATAGCAGTTGTAGATTTTTATAACTCTAAACACGAATGGTTTCGTAATCATATGGGAAATCATCATGTACGAATGGAAGGTCATTTAACACCTGTTTTAGAGTCTGAATTTGAAACAGAGCATAATGAAATTCACCATGCATATTTCAATACTTGGCAATACTTTACATTTTTAGGAAAGAAATAAAAAAAGAGTTAGTTTAAAATACTAACTCTTTTACTTTTTTAGTAATTGCATGTTTAATATCGGTCGGATAAGAACGGTCTCCATGAAAATTATCAGCCATGGCATCGCTAAATCTTTGTCCGTATTTTTTCAATAATACATTGCGGATTGTTTTTTGCTCATAAAACCATTTCGCTAACCATAATCCTGTTTGAATTTCAGGAATCAATCTTTCGTTCAGTTTTTCCAAGTATAATTCACTAGCTTTTCCAACATTCGAATTACTTTCACTAATGGCTTCAGCAATCAAAACTCCACTGTAAATAGCATTAGAAATTCCTTCCGCAGTAATTGGGTCGGCAAAACCAGCTGCATCACCAATTAAAAACACATTGTTTTTTACAAAACCATCTGTTCTCGGAGCAATAGGAATTTGAAAACCATGCTGAGATTCGCTAAGTATATTTGTAATGCCTAACGTTTCTAAATATTCTTGATAGTAATTTTTTCTAGCTTTTTTTGTAGAAGCTACACCAATTGATAAGTGATTTTTCTTAGGAAAACTCCAAGCGTAACCATAAGGAATAGCGTCGATATCAAAACGTACACTATCTTTTAATCGGTTAAAATCTTCTTCAGAAACTTCTACTTCATATTCTAAAGCAGGAATTAATTTACGAGTTTCCTCATTCCATCCCGCCATTTTTGCTGTCGGACTTAAAGCTCCATCCGCAGCAATAATAAATTGAGCAGAAATTTGTTGCTTATTAGTGATAACTATTGTTTTTTCATCTTGAAAATCTAACCCAATTAGCTTGTTGTCTTCAAGTAAAGTAACTCCTAGTTTTTTAGCTTCTTCAACAATTAAATTGTCGAAAGAATCACGCATAATCATAGTGATAGTAGGATCTTTACGTACAGTTTTAAAATGAAGTTTTTTACCTAATAAAATATCAACTGTATTAAATTCTCTTTCAACTACGCTAGAAATATCAAAAGGTAAATCCTTTCTGCCTCTATACACAAAACCACCACCACAAGTTTTATAACGTGGTAATTTTTCCTTTTCTATGATTACTGTTGAAATTCCTTTTTTAGCTAAATGAAAAGCAGTTGAAGCTCCCGAAGGACCACTTCCTATTACTGCAACTTCAAAATGTTTCATAAAGAGTAAATAGTTTAGTAGACTGCTAATATAAACTATTCAAAATTTATTCGAGACATGATTGGAAAATGATCTGAATATTTTTGGGTGTAGGTTTTGAAATTATTGATGTTTGTAGATTCATCAGTTAAAATGAAATCAATACGCATGGGAAAAAAGTAATTAAACGATTTACCAAAACCATTTCCAGCTATTTCAAAAGCATCTTTTTTGCCTTTACATAATTGTCTGTAGACCCAAGAAAATGCTGTGTTGTTAAAATCACCACAGATAACTTTTTTACGATTCCATTGTTTTTCGTGAGCCAGAAAAACTTCAACTTGTGAAGCTTGTTTTATGAAGCCATTTTTTAAACGTCCAATTAGTTTTTCAGAGCTAGACTCACCAAAATTTTCTTTTTTAGGATTTAAACGTAAAGATTGTAAGTGTAAATTATAGACTCTAATAGTATCTTTATTTTTTACAACATCAATGTAAATTGCATTATTAGCACTGTTTTTAAAATCCAAAGAACCTTTATTAACAATTTTATATTTGGAGAAAATAGCTAAACCAAAATTGTTTTTCTTTGACTTTGGAACGTAATATGAATATGGAAATTTTAAATTTCTTTTTTTAGAATGATGATATTCTTGAATAGCTAAAATATCTGGATCTTTTTCTTTAATAAACTCGGTGATTTTCTCACTAATTCCGTCTTCTTTTATCCAGTTATAAAGATTAAACATTCTTACATTATAACTCATTACTTTTACATCTGTATTTCTTGCTGTATTTTTTGAAGAAAATTTAATAAAAGGAGGGAGGAATAACCAGCCAAGCAGTAATATTAATCCTGATAAAATAAAATGTTTCCTTAATTTAAAAACCCAGTATACAAAGAATATGGCATTCGCTATGATTAAAAAAGGAACAGCTAAACTTGCCACAGAAAAAACAGGAACTGCTTTAGGTGACACGAAAGCTAAAAAGTAAGATAAGAGTAATGCTGTAGCAACAATGGAGTTTATGAAGTACAGTAATTTATCTAAAAACGAATATTTCTTTTTCTTTGGCAACGTATTTATTTTTTTCCTTGTTCAAATAAAAAATCTTTTTCTTCTTGAGTTAGGGAATCATAGCCAGAGTCTCCAATTTTTTCCAAGATAGTATCGATTTTCTTCTGATTGTTAGATTTTGTTCGATATGGTCCTCTAGGATTTAAATTATCTGATTTATGTACAGTTTTAAGGTTTGTTTTTTTCTTCTTAGAAGTTCGTTTAAATGAAGGAAAAATATCGAGTTCTTTATTGCCTGCGTATTTCACATATAGAAAACCAAATAAAGCACCTCCTAAATGAGAAAAGTGACCGCCACCATTTCCACCAGATAAACTAATTAAATCCATAAGAATGAAAAATAATGCCAAATGCCAAACTTTTACATAGACATTAATTAAAGGAATTCGTAATTCGTAATTAGGTATATGAGTTGCTGTACCAATAATAATTGCTGAAACCCCAGCTGAAGCACCAACTATTATATGTTTTGTATTTTGAAAAATAGGAAAAGAATTCATGGCAATTAAAAAAGCCATACCACCAAAAACAGTTCCTAATAGATAAAAGCTTAGTATTTGCTTTTCACTAAAGTATTCTAAAAATAATCTTCCAAAAATATATAACCAGACACAATTAAATAGTATGTGTAAAAAACCGCTATGTAAAAAACCATAAGTGACTAACGACCAAGGTTTGGTTATGAATTTATCGAGGTCCGAAGGTAAGGCAAACCAATCGCTTAAAAAGTTAATTCTATGTCCGTATAATCCTGAAAAGGAAATTGATAATAACCCTAAGATAAAAACAGCAATGTTTATATAGATCAGTTTCTCTAACATTGTTGATCTGTAAAAGTTATTTTTTAAATTATCTATAAAACTCATTAATTATTTTTAATTATACCTTGAAACCAAGTGAATGAAGCAAACATTACTATTGGTACAAAAATGGAAATTTCTTCATAATATATAAAGTTAAAAAATCCAAGTAGAAGAATACCTACACCGTACCAAAATTTAATATTTTTTAACGGCGTAAAAGATTTTTGTAATGTGCTAGATATTGGAATAAGAGAACAAAATGAAGATATGGATAAAAATAGTAAGTTGTAGTTAATAAAAATGTAATAGCTTATTAGACTTACAATAGCTAAAGACGTAATTATAATAAAACTTAGTGCTGACCTTTTATCTTGTTTATCTAGTAGATATTTACTGTATGAACTAAAAAGAAGAATTGAGTTCGAAACTGGAGTTATTATCCATGTTCCTAATACAAAGGTTAAATATAAGATGACAAAAACTGGAATTAAAAAGTTTAATCCGAATTCACTAGAAGCTTTTACAAGAAGTCTGTACGCCAAATAAAATCCAATAATAAAAATCCACTGTGATTGAGTGTTTTTATTTTGCATCCAAAAGGCATATTTCAAAAAGTAGCGATAAATAAAGTTTTTTGCTTTAATGGCTTCTAAAGCACCAGATCTCGCATAATCATCATTGGGGTCTTTTTGTAATGCTTCTTTAAAATGAATATTTGCTTTTTCGTAATTTCCTAACTCTAAATTTGTCCATCCAGCATTAGCATGTGTAAAGTAATCTTCAGGGTTATCTGATAATGTATTTTCTAATGTTGAATATGCTTCTTCGTTTCTTTTTAATTTGGTTAAAGATTTAGTTCTAGCATTAAGGCAAATGACATCTTTTGGGTTTATAGCTAAACCTTCATTTGCTGATTTTAAAGCCTCATCAAATTTTTTTAATGATAATAAAGAGATAGATTTATATCCGTAAAAAGAGCTATTATACGGATTTATAGCGATGGCATTATTTATATGATGTATTGCTTCTTTAAAGTTTTCTTCGGTATGATAATAAATTGCTAATAAATAAAAACCTTCACTTGCATCTGGGTTTTCCGAAATTATGGTTTCAGAAATATTTTTAAGGTGATCTAATTGATTTAGTTGAAGATAGCATAAGCCCATATGAAATTTTGTTTCCATGTCATATACATCTTCAACAAGTGCCTCTTTAAATGAATTTAAAGCTTCTTCATATCTGTTTATACTATACAGTTGTAATCCACGAGTAAAATGAGCACTCATTATTTTTTTATATTTAAGTATGCGAGAATATCATCATAAAGTCCTGAATCGTTAGAATATAATGCATAATTCTTAGCAGATCCAAACCATTCTTTCGTGCTGGCTTTAACTTTCTTTATAGCTTTTACTAAACTTTTACCAGAAATAGCTTCTAATTTACCTGTTTTAAAAGATTCTTGTAGTTTTTCTTCTATTGCTACGTCGATTATAGCTTTGATATCTGCACCAGAGAATTCTTTTGTTAGCTTAGCTAACTTTGTGTAATCAACTTTTTCTACAGGCTTATTTTCTAATTGAAGTTTAAAAATTTCTTCTCTAGCATTTTGATCAGGAGGTGAAACAAAGATTATTCTATCAAATCTTCCTGGTCTTCTAAAAGCAGGATCCAAATGCCAAGGTGTATTTGTTGCTGCTAGAATTAAAATTCCTTCATTATCTGAATCTAAACCATCTAATTCTGCTAGAAACTGATTAATTAACGTACGTGCGCCGCTTTTAGCCATGTCGTTTCTATTAGCTCCTAATGCATCTATTTCATCGATAAATATAACACAAGGAGTATTTTTTCTAGCCGTTTCAAATATTTCATGAAGATTTCTTTCGCTATTACCAATCCACATTTCTAGAATGTCATTAATACCAACATTAATAAAATTAGCATTAATTTCTCCAGCAGTGGCTCTAGCAATATGAGTTTTTCCACAACCAGGAGGTCCATATAATAGTATTCCTCCTCCTATTTTTTTTCCATAAGCTTTATAAAGTTCAGGATGATTTAAAGGTTGGATAATTTTTAAAGAAATTTCATTTTTAATGTCATCCATTCCACCGATCGCACTGAAATTTACTTTTGGTTTCTCAAAAGATTTTGCTAGTTCTTCATCGATATCATTAGAAACTACATTAGTTTTTAATCTTAATTGATTATCAATTTCTTCATCTGAAAATTCAGGGTTAATTGATAATATAATTTTATAAACTTCTTGGGCGTTATTAATTTCGTTTAATTTAATAAGAACTTTACAATGCAAAGCAAGTAACGATATATTATTGCTATTATGACTGGAATCAATAATTTCTTCAATAACAACCAAAGAAGCATTATATTTTCCTAAAGAATAATAAACATTAGCAAGTCCTTCTTTAGCTTCAAGGAAATCAGGATCTTGTCTTAATATTGTTAAGTATTCTTTTTCTGCATTTTCTAACTCGAAAATGGCTTCAAAGCATTTTCCTAGCCGTAATCTTAAAGGTAAGTTGTTAGGAGAAAGCTCTAATGCTTTTTTTAAATCTTCAATAATTTCTTTATACATGGTTTTTTTTGTTTTTTTTCCAATACCAAGCAATAATAAATCCAATAATAGCACCACCAACATGAGCAAAGTGAGCAACATTTCCAATTGAGTATTTAGTTAGCCCAAAAAATAAATCACTAATTATTATTAAAGGCACAAAATACTTTGCAGCTACAGGCACAGGGAAGAATATCATAGCAAGTTTTGCATTAGGAAAAGCCAAAGCAAATGCTACTAACACTCCATAAACAGCTCCAGAAGCACCAACAGCAGGTGTATGATAAAGTGAATAAAATTCAGACATCTGTTTGCTGCCTAATGTGATAATCTCATTGTTATATCTACCAGATGTTAGTATTTCTTGGATGTCGTTGCTGGATAATCCTAAGTTTAAAAGCTGTTGAAAAATACCATTAAATTGATAGTAATTCACTAATGTATAAATTAAACCAGCGCCTATACCAGCTGAAAAATAGAAGAATAGAAATTTATTTTTTCCCCACATTTGTTCTAAAGGAGTTCCAAAAGCCCACAAACCATACATGTTGAATAAAATATGGGCTACACTTCCATGCATGAACATGTGTGTTGCATATTGCCAAAAACCAAAATGATCATTTTGAGGAAAATGCAAGGCAAGAATATTTGTTAAGTCTAAATTTAGCAGTTGAGGTGCAAAAAATAGAATAGCATTTATTATAATTAGGTGTTTAATAGCAGGTGTTAATTGTTGCATAACTAATTACTAAAAATATTATCAATTTCTTGTAAAGTTAAGGTTTTAAATGTTGGTTTCCCAAGGGGAGAAACACTAGGTTCTTTACAAGAAAATAAATTATTTACTAAAGTTTCTTGTTCTTTTACAGATAAAATAGTTCCAGTTTTTATGGCTAAAGATTTAGCAAATGACTTAGCCATGACATCATAATGGCTAAAACTAGCATCTGGAACTTCTAATTTCAAATCGTCTAAAAGTTGTTCTAAAATTAAACTAATTTGACTCTCAGATATTGATGTTGGAATTCCACCAATAACAACACTTTCTTTTGTAAATTCATTAAATACAAATCCAGCACTTTCTAAATCAGATTTTATACTAAAAATCATTTCAATGTCTGACGAAGAGAATGAAATGTTTATCGGAAATAATAACTGCTGACTATTAGCATCTTTAATGGTAATATTCGTTAAAAACTCTTCGTATAAAACGCGTTGATGAGCTAAGGACTGGTGGATTAAAACAACTCCAGACTTAATAGTACTTAAGATATATTTCTTTTGAATTTGAAATGTTTTACCTGTTTCTGTTTCTTTTTCACTTTCAAAAAGTTTCTCTTGTTGAGTACTTTCATATGTGTTTACATATAAAGATTCCCAACTTCCTGCGTCTTTTTTGTAGTCAGTTTTAAAAGATGGTGTTTTTTGAACAGGAGACGATGATGATATCGATTCTCTTTTTTGACTTACTGGTGCAGGAGAACTAATTTGTTCGTTTTTAAAAGGGTTAAAATCAGGGTCAACAATTATTTTGGGTGTTGAAACAGCTGGTTTGTCTTTAAACGTATACGGCGTGTCTAAAGTCGCATCTCTATTAAAGTCTAAAACAGGGGCAACACTATATTGTCCTAAACTATGTTTAACTGTTGCTCTTAAAATGGCATATAAAGCTTTTTCATTGTCAAATTTCACCTCAGTTTTAGTTGGGTGAATGTTAATATCTATGGTGTTAGGTGGAACATCAAAATATATGAAATAAGTTGGATGATAACCATTTTCCAATAAACCGTCAAAAGCGCTATTTACAGCATGGTTTAAATAAGAACTTTTTATAAAACGATCATTAACAAAAAAGAATTGTTCACCTCTTTTTTTCTTTGCGTATGAAGGTTTTGCAACAAAACCTCTTATTTTCATAATGTCTGTTTGTTCGTCTAAAGGAACTAATTTTTCATTCATTTTGTTACCAAAAATAGCAACAATACGTTTTCTTAAATTACTTTCTTTAAGATGGTAAACTTCATTTCCATTATGGTGTAATTGGAAAGCAATGTCAGGATGCGCCATTGCAACACGTTGAAATTCATCAATAATATGTCGAGTTTCAACGGTGTCTGATTTTAAAAAGTTTCTTCTTGCAGGAATGTTATAAAACAAGTTTTTAACGGCTAAACTTGTTCCTTTAGCTGTAGAAACTACATCTTGAGATATTACAGAACTTCCTTCAATTTTAATGGCTGTTCCAACTTCTTCGTTGTGTTGTCTTGTTTTTAATTCAACATGAGCAATCGCTGCAATAGAAGCTAAAGCTTCTCCTCTAAAACCTTTAGTGTTTAGATTAAATAAATCTTTGGCATCTTTAATTTTAGAAGTAGCATGTCTCTCAAAACATAAACGAGCATCTGTGGTGCTCATTCCTTTTCCGTTATCGATTACTTGAACTAAAGTTTTACCAGCATCTTTTAAGAGTAATGTGATGCTAGTCGAACCAGCATCAATTGCATTTTCTAGTAATTCTTTTACAACTGAGGCTGGACGCTGAACAACTTCACCTGCTGCAATCTGATTTGCAACATGATCGGGAAGTAACTGAATAATATCTGACATTAATTATTTGCTAAAAAATATAGATAGATCAAAATCTATCACGTATAAAAATATAAAAGTTAAGATAGAGGCAATAATAACGATAGTTTTATTTATTCCTCCGTTTTCTGAAGTTTTAAATTCGTTAATAGCTGCTGTAAATTTCTCTTTTAAGTTTTTCTTTTTTCCAACAGTGGTTCTGTACTCATCAAACTTGTGTTTGAATTCATAAGGATTTCCATCTCCCTTATAATAACGAGGTTTGTACTCAAAGACATTATGAGTTTTTCCTTTAAATTTACTCCATCCTAACATAATAATTGATTTTAAAATTTAAGGTATCAATTCAAAAACCACACCAAAAAACATGTAAATTCAAAATTACGAATAAAAGATAAGCTATCAAATCGTATGTTTATGAAATTAAAATAGCCAAGTATACAACTTGGCTATTTTAACATATCTTTTTAAAAGTTTCTTTTAGAAACCTACAGTATTCTTCTTTATGCCGATGTTCTTTAATGCAGCCATTTTTATTGCAGCTACAGCACATTCAATTCCTTTGTTTCCTAGTTTTCCTCCAGAACGATCAATAGATTGTTGTCTGGTATTGTCTGTTAATACACAAAATATTACAGGTACGTCATAAGCTGTGTTTAGATCAACAATACCTTGAGTAACACCTTCACAAACAAAGTCGAAATGTTTTGTTTCTCCTTGAATGACATTTCCAATGGCAATAATGGCGTCAAGTTTTTCAGTTTCGATCATCTTCTTACAACCATAAACTAACTCAAAACTACCAGGAACATCCCAAGAAACGATATTCTTTTCTTCAGCTCCACAATCGATTAAAGTATCAACAGCTCCCTTGTGTAAATTCTTAGTGATTTCAGGATTCCATTCTGAAACAACAATCCCAAATCGAAAGTCTTTCGCATTTGGGATTGTATTTTTATCGTAATATGATAAGTTTGTTGTAGCCATATCTTATTTAGCGTATTTAGCGCTGTTTAAGTACTTATCAATGTCTCTACCTATTTGAGTTGTAGCGTATTTTTCTTTGATTGTAGTAAAATACCCTAAAGCTTTATCATGCTTGTCTAATTTCATTGCAGTTTGTCCTGCTTTGAATAAGAACATAGGAGTAGTAAACTCGTTATCCTTTTTGTTTGCAGCTTTTTCATAATATTCTAAAGCTTCAGTAGGTTGATCAATATCAGCAAAAGCGTCTCCAATAGCACCTAAAGCAGTTGGTCCTAATAATTCATCATCAGAATTAAAGTCACTTAAGTAAGAAATTGCTTGTTTGTAATCTTTTTGTCTTAAATATGTGATACCAGCATAATAATTCGCTAAGTTTCCAGCCTTAGTTCCACCAAAAGATTTAGAAATATCTAAAAATCCATATTTTCCATCAGCTCCACCTTTTAAACCTAAGTTATATAAACTATCAGCTTTAGCTCCAGCAGCTTTTTCTGCTTGATCAAAGAAAGATCTAGGGTAAGCTAATTCGTTAGCAGCATTTACTTCGTTAGGTTCAGAAATAAATTTGTTGTAAGCTAAGTACACTAAGATTAATGCAGCGATACCTACTAATCCAATGAATAATGGTTTGCTGATTTTTTCAATCCATTGTTCTGATTTGTTGGCAACTTCATCAAGGCCGTCAAAGGTTTTTGCGACGTCACTTTGTGACTCGTCAAATGTTTCTTCAATAACTTCTTCTACAACCTTTTCTTTCTTAGGTTTATATCCTCGCTTTTTATATGTTGCCATAACTTTTATAAAATTAGTGGCGCAAAAATAGTTTTTTTAATTGGATTTTAAAAGTCGATTTTTCGTTATTTTGCATTTCCT
>ERZ1740052.74-NODE-74-length-32769-cov-6.611390_pt1 | contig 32769 bp, 24 predicted proteins | sample MGYA00581750_ERZ1740052 | MGnify/ENA primary metagenome ERZ1740052 (study PRJEB43018, sample SAMN04849743) | marine metagenome | isolation source: floating plastic debris | place: Pacific Ocean | collected 2008-08-30 | study: EMG produced TPA metagenomics assembly...
CTGAATCCATAGTAATAGTTAGTGGATTTGTAGTTCCTGAAGCATCGCCACTCCAACCAGTAAACTCATAACCAGCATCTGGTGTTGCAGTTAAAGTAACTGAAGTTCCGTCGTCATATGTTCCTCCTGTTGGGTTTGGATTTGTAGTAACTGAACCATTTGTAGCATTTAATGTTAGTGTTCTTTGGATTCGTGCAAATATAGCTGTCACTGTTTTATCTGCATCCATGGTAATAGTTAACGGGTTTGTAGTTCCAGAAAGATCTCCTGTCCATTCTACAAACTCATAACCCGCATCTGGCACTGCTGTTAACGTTACTACTGTTCCGTCATCATAATTTCCATTTACTGGATTTGGATTCGCTGTTATAGTTCCATTAGTTGAATTAAGCGATAATGTTCTCTTAATAATTTGGAATACGGCAGTTACAGTTTTATCTGCATCCATTGTAATGTTTATTGGGTTTGTCATTCCAGCAGCATCTCCGCTCCATCCTACAAACTCATAACCAGCATCTGGAGTTGCAGTTATTGTTACTGAAGTTCCATCATCATATGTTCCTCCTGTTGGATTTGGATTGGTAGCAACTGAACCATTTGTAGCATTTAATGTTAGTGTTCTTTGGATTCGTGCAAATGTAGCTGTAACTGTTTTATCTGCATCCATGGTAATAGTTAACGGGTTTGTAGTTCCTGAAGCATCGCCACTCCAACCAGTAAACTCATAACCAGCATCTGGTGTTGCAGTTAAAGTAACTGAAGTTCCATCATCATATGTTCCTCCTGTAGGATTTGGTGTAATTGTACCATTATTTGCGTTTAATGTTAACGTATATTGTGGTACGGCAGTTTCATATGCTCCCATATCTACTGCTCCACCTGAAATTCTAGTATTTCCAGCTAAATCTTCTGTAATATCTGAAGGTACATCTGCACTTGATCCGCCATCAATTGCATTAGAACCAGCTTGTAAAGTAAAATCATTATTTGCTGCATCTGTATATAAAGGGTCAGAAGTCATTCCTCCACTTTGACCTCCTTGTACAATAGAATTACTTACTGAAGAACCACTAGTTGTAATTGAGAAAGGAGATATTGAACCATTATCAAAAATAATACTATTCTTAATTCTACTATTTGCTGCTCTTTCCATTTTTATAACATTCCCTAAATTACCTGTATTCTTTGCAAATGTCGTATTGATAATATCAACATCAATTCCTGTAGTATTACCACCTGAACTAGTAACTAATCGTATACATGAAGCACTTGAACCAGAAACGTTTCCATGGAAAAGACTATTAACAACTGATCCTCTACTATATTGAGTAAACTGTTGTGAACCTGCAAATAAGAAAGCCGATTGCGTATCTGAATAATTATTACGAACTATACAACTTTTAAAATTTACATCACCAACAATATTTTGTTGACCACACGGATTAAATTGCGCATAAACTGCATATTCTGATCCTGTATTATTTTCTAAAATACAGTTTTGAATTGCAACGTTAATTCTACCAGTATTAAATGGTTGTACAATTATAGCTCCACCTCTACCACCTACATCTTGATTCGTAGCTGATGTTGAACAACTAGTATTATTCGATCCGTTTGCATTTCCATCAGAAATAGTAAAACCATCTATTATTGTTCCGTTTCCTGTTCCTTTAATTGAAACTACGTGATATGAGTTATCAGCTCTTGTAGCTTCTGTATGACTTAAATTTGTATTATCATCTCCATTTAAATCACCTGATAGGATAGTAACATTATTTCTAAAATCTCTTTGACTTAAAGCTGTTTCAGTACCATTAAAACCACCGTAGATTTCTGCAACTTTATTTTCTAATTTAAAAGTTCTTCCATTTCCTGTTCCTGAAGTAGGTAGATACGTTCCTTCTGCAACCCAAATTTGAGTTGGTAGATTTGTATTATCAATCGCGTCTTGTAAATTCGTATACGCATCTGTCCAAGAAGTACCGTCGTTGTTTCCAGTAGCATCTATATCAACATATACTTGAGCAACTGGAGCTGTAACTCCATAATATTGTACAGAAACTTTATTGTTATCTAAATAAGCAACATATACTTTATTTCCGGAATTACTTACTGTGATCTTTGCTTTTGGATCTACTCCTGCAAAATTTAATCCAATATTTAAATCACTCCAAGAGTTTAAATATTGATTGTACTGATTGATAATTAAATTATCACTACTGTTGTAATATAAAGCATAAGAATTATTGTCTAAATTATTATACTCCATGAACAAAGTTCTATTTTTTGGAGAATCTGCACCAGAAGGTCTTGTTCCTCCAATCATTTCAATTCTATTTGTTGCTGGATTTCCTTGGTAATTATATTGATGAATAATTTTATTACTAATCCCGGCCATTGTAAACATGTAAGCGTTTGCTCCGCCTGGAGGAGTATATGAAGTATTAGCATCGATATTCCAAGCACTACCGTCGTAAGCATATCTTGTTGCTCTTGGCCTCCAGTTGTTAAATCTGTATCCCCAACCAACTACTAAATTATCTTCAGAAATTAAATCATAACAGTTTTCGAAAATTGTTCTATTGAATTCATTTGTCCAAGAACCATTTCTGTTTGAATATAAGTAGAAAACTGAATTTGTGATGCTTGATCCTGCTCTTGAAGTTCCTATGAAAGCTTTTCCTGTAGCCGAAAATTTTAAAATAGTTTTACTATGTGGCGCGAAACCAGTTAGTGATGTTCTTTCTGTAATCCAATTAGTTCCATCAAATCTAATCACATCAAGTCTATTCGTTGTATTGTTACGAAAAGCAACCCAAGGCTGATTAGTAACTGGATTAACTGCAATTGCTATCAAGCTTGGTGTTACTAGCCCTGTTGGATTGCTTCCAACATCAACCCAATTTGTACCGTCAAACTTTTGAACGTGTACTTCTCCGTTTGTATTATCAGCATAAGCTACATAAGGAACATCATTATTATCTGATGCAATAGCTAAATCTGTAGCATCGTTTGAAAATCTTGCTGTTCCTTCAATTTGCCATTGAGCAAAAGTTATATTACTTATAAAAAGTAATAGGTAAAGTAATTTTAGTCTCATAATCGTGTTTTAAAGTCCTTATAGGCACAAAACTCTACCAATTATGTTAATGTTTTGTGAAACACTTTCTGAAATCTCTATTTGAATTGCTGAATTTAAGTTTTACATATAAACAACTAACTATTATCTGTTTATAACATTCCACAACATAGAAAAAACCGCACAGATCAAGAGTTCTGTGCGGTTTTAGTTAGCTAAGTTATTTAAATAACGGGTATAAGAACTAATTTATTTAAAATACCTATTTACAAGACTTACTGGTATATCTTTTGAGAATTTACCTGTAAAGCTTTCTTTTAGAACTAACTCTTTTTCGAAGCTTTCTCCATTATGTTTTTGAATGATTTTAGCTCCATTAATATCTGTTTTATCACCATTAACATATAAGTAATATGCAATTAACTCTCTTTCTGTTACCTCATCAGTAACATTATCTAATTTTTCTTCCCATTCGTTAGAAAACACAACTATACGTCTGATCTTTAAATTTGCATTATTTCTATACTGATGTAATTTCTTATAGATTGCTTGTTTACTACTTTCTGCTAAAGCATCTGTATGTAATTTACCTTTAGGCGGCATGTATTTGAAACAACCTATTTTAATTCTCTTTTCAAAAGCTTTAACATGTTGCAATGCTTTTTCTCCATTCCATTCGTCAAATTTTTCTACACTTGGTGCAGCAATAATAAACGGACCTGTGAATTGAGATTTAGATGAAGCATAATACGGGTAACGAGTTCCTACTTTTTTTGCGTCACTAAATATATACATTAAGTAAACTCCGTCTGCTGTTTTTAAAACACGTTTCGTAGCTGATGGTACATGAGTAAATTTATGCTTCTCACCATTTGGATCAATTACTTCACTTAATTCATCGATATGGTAAACTGCTTCTCCTTCATTAACAAATAAATCACTGTAAACTCCATCAATCTTTCTCTGATAGCTATCGTAAACAAATCTAGGATAAAGCTTAAAAATTAGTTTATCCTTAGCTCCGAAATAATATACAGTATATGTATTTCCGTTTTTTGTTTCTTCTTTAGATAGCATTTTTAAATTTGAAAAACCTCTTCCAAATCGTGATCCCATTTTGTTCCTTGACACAACATCTTTTCCCCCTTTAACTTCTTTTGTGCCTCCAGATTTACTTTCTGACTTACCTTTCTTAGAAGATTTTTTAGTTTTATTTAATACTTTTCGTAATAGTTGTGAATGTGCCTCTGGTGTACTGAATAACATTACACTTAAGAATGCAACAAAAAAAAGATTTCTCTTACCTAATTTTCTCATTTTTTGATAGTTTTACATAAAGACTAAATTGCCTTCACTTGCTGTTAATGAGTTAAAATTCAACAATTAATACAGAAACAGGTTAAAAAAACTTCCAAAACGCAGCTTTCAACTTCCCAATGGTTTTAATTGTATAAAAAAAGACTCTTAAAAGAGCCTTTTTTAAAGTCTGGTTGGTTGAAATTATATACTTTGAACTATAGTTAAAAATTCTTCTTTTTTGTCTTTTGAAATAGATACTGCTTTATCATTTTCCATAATTACATATCCGCCATCTTTTTTAACGTATTCTCTTAAAAATCTCAGATTAATTAAATACGATCTATGTGGACGATAAAATGTACTTATTTTTTGTAATGTTTCTACAAAAAACTTGAGTGGTTTACTTACGAGAATATTTTCTTTTGTTGTAGAAACTTTCGTGTACATTCCGTCGGCTTCTAACATGATAATATCATTAAAATCTACAAACTTAATTCCGTTACCATTTGGCAAGCCAATCTTTTTAAAGTTTGCTTCTTCTAAACTTGATTTTAATTCTTTTAATCGCTGATTGATTTGAGAATTCCCTATGAATGTTATTACTTTTTCTACCGATTCTCTCAATTCTTCTCCATCGATTGGTTTTAATAAATAATCAATAGCATTTAATTTAAATGCCTCAATTGCATAATGACTATATGCTGTTGTGAATATGATTTGAAATGTAATTTCTTCTTCTGAAAAGAAGTTTAAAATTTCTAATCCTGAATATTCTGGCATTTCAATATCTAGAAAAACAATATCTGGTTGATTTTGTTTAATTTTTTCTATCCCAGTTAATAAGTCTTCAGCCTCATCTATCTCTTTAATTTTATGACACTCTTCTTTAATAAGTGTTTTTAATACACTTCTTGCTTTAGCTTCGTCATCTATTATTATTGCTTTCATGTTTCCTTATTTTTTTGAATAGTACTAAAAGTCTATTGGAATTTCTAGTTTCACTAGAGTTCCTGTTGGGTTTTTAGCATTATCGTATTGGTCTATAATTTCTAATTTTATCGGGGTTTCTCTCGTTTTATTCAGTAAACTAATTCTTTTTGCATTAGCTTCTGAAGAAAAAGATTTCGGCTTAAAAGCTTTCCTATTGTTTATTTCTCTTGAAAATACTCTACCTACTCCATTGTCTTCAATTAAACATTCTAAAACTTTTTGTTTTTCATTTATTCTAAAATTAAGCTTTAATTTTCTGTTTTCTTTACGATGTAATAATCCATGTTTTATAGCATTTTCAACATAAGGTTGAATTAAAAACGTAGGAATTTCAACTGTATCTTGATCTAAATTTTCATCTACATCTATAGTAAAAGAAAATGAATCTTCAAATCGATCTTTTTCTAACTCTAAATAAAAAATCAATGCACTTAACTCTTCTCGAACCGTAATTCTATTTTTCTGACTATGTTCGAGATACATTCGAATTAATCGCGAAAACTTAACTAAATATGTTCGTGCTAGTTTTTTCTCATTATTTAAAATATAATCTTGAATGGAATTTAGTGCATTAAAAATAAAATGCGGATTCATTTGACTTCGTAAGCTTTCTAGCTTCAAGAATATATTTTCTAACTCTTTATTTTGTTTGTCTAGAATTAACTTTTGCCTTTCTTTTAACTGCTTATTTTTCCTATTAAAATAATACCAAAGAAAAGAAGAAACTGAGAGTGTGATTAATAAAAAGAACCACCATTGAGTGTAAAAAACTCCTTTAACTGTAAATCGTAGTTCTTTAATATCAGAGCTAATCTCACCCTCTTTAGCCTTTAACTGAAATACATAATCTCCTTGAGCTAATTTATTATAAACAACAGTGTTACTTTGTGATGTTTCTACTTGCCATGGAATATCTTCTTTCCGATTTCGTTGCAATCTATATTGATAAATTGTATTCTCTCTCGAGAGAAAACCATTAGTATTAAAAGCTATTTCAATTTTTTCAACACTACTAGGTATTGTGTAATTTTTAGCTAATTCTTTATTTACATTGTCAATTTTAATCCCTTTAAAATATGGTAAAGGTTTGTTCTTTTTTTTTGAATTTTTAAAAATATTTTGAGCACTAAACGAAAATAATTCTGTTGTAGTTCCTACATAAACTCTTCCATTAATAACTTCTAATCCTAAAAACTCGTAAGAAGAAACTCCATTGTTCTTTGTAAGATTGTTAAATTTATTTGTTGTTAAATCAAATTTCTGTATCCCTCTATCTCCTGCAAACCAAATTGAATTATTTATACTATCGTATTTAATAAATGAGTTTATATTAGATAGTAATCCATCTTTACAAGTTAATTGCTTAGTAATCTTTTTATTTTCAATTTTATATATTCCTTTTTTAAATGACAAGGCCCATATTGTATCTTTTGAAGAAGTTATGTCTTTAATATAAATAGATTTATCTCCATTTTTAATTTCTTCTCTTATAAAGTTATTATTATAAATATGAAATCCTTTTACTGTTCCGAAACAATACTGATTATTAATTTTATCTGCATAACAACAATAAGCTCGACCATATGATGTCTTTGCATCAAATCTAGGTTTAGAAACATCTTGTAAGTTAATAAGTTTTGATGTTATACCAGTAGCTATTAATAACGTATCTTTATTGACAAAGAAATGATCTTTAATAACATGGCTCTGACGTTGATTAATAATATTTATTTTATTATTCTTAAACCTTACTGCGTTAAAAGATTCTACACTTTGTAAATAGTATAAATCACGTGATTTTTCATAGAATAAATACTCAATATCTGATGAATTATTAAATTTAATTGTAGCTACTTTTTGAGTATCTGTATTAAAAATATAAAACTCATTTCTAGTACCAATTAAAAAGATTTCATTTTCTTTTCCTCTAAACATTTTTCGAATACGATTCGATTCTGGAGCATTGAAATTTGATTTTAAATCTGGATTTGGTACAACATATACACCATGATTTAAAGTTGTTAACCATAAGTTACCTTTGCTATCTTTTAAAGCATCACTTACTGGTTTACCTTCAAATATTTTTCGTTGTAATTTTAATTCTTGATTAACTAACTTGTAAATAAACACTCCTCTACTTGTTAGTAAATATATTTCCTCACCAAAAATTCGAAGACTATGAATTATAAATCTCTCAGCAATTTCTAGTTTTGAAAAACTAAACTTATTTTCAAAATTAGTATCTAAAATATAAAACTTACTACTCTTATCTCTATGCAAAGTTGTAAATAAATAAGCGCCTCCTTTCAATTGTCTTAATGAAGCTCCTCTTACTTTTGTTTCTGCAAAAGTTAATTTTTTTCCTAAATCAGTAAGTGTAAAAGTACTATCAATTCTTATTAAATTTCCTGCTAAAGTAAAAGCATAGATATTATTATTTCTAGAAATAATCTCGCTGTAGAACTTAGTTCTGTTTGTATTATTTTTAAACATTAATTCTCCAGTATTCTTATCAAAAATCATTAATCTGGAGGATCCTAAAAACACTACGGTATTATTATACGTAAAAATTTGAATTACATTACCTTTAAAGATCTCCTTTAGCTCTTTAAACAAGTGAATTTTTCCGTTTTTTATGTAGAAAATTTGATTCGATAAATTTGTATACCAAATTATATTATCAGCATCTTTTCTTACTGAAAAAACAGATAAACCAACTTGATCTGGATGTATATATTGTTTAAATCTAAATCCATCGTACTTATACAATCCTTTATCTGCTGCTAACCAAATGAAACCTTTATCATCCTCTAACAATCTATAAAACTCTTTGTCTGGCAATCCTTCTTTTTCAGTTAAATTTATTGTCATGGGTTGTTGTGCTAAAACTACCTCAACAAATAAAAAACAGAAAAGAGTTATTAAAATTCTCATGTATTTCGGGATCACTTCTAAAATTAAGCTTATAATTCGCTTTTATGTATAAAAATACAACGAAGTTGACTTAAATTATACAAATAAGTTTCCAAAATGAACTTTTGAACTTCTAAACTACGATCTTGTTCCTATATAGAAATAAAAAAGGTTGAAAATCTGTATAGATTTACAACCTTATTCATCGAGGGAAAATTCTAGAAGTTTCTGTAATAAACACTTCTAGTATTGCTCTAACAAGTATTTAATTAAATCGGTAGTAGTTACGATTCCTACTAATACATTATTTTCTATAACTGGTAATGCATGAAATTCTCGAGTTGATAATACTTCTGCTACTTCTTTAATCGTATCATTCGCATTCACTGTAACCACATTTTTTGTCATTACTTGCTCAATTGTAAAAATGCTATTCAGTACAATATCTACTTCTGTTTCATATTTTTGAACTGTTTCGGCATAACTTACTCGTAGTAAATCGGTGTGACTCAACATTCCTATTATTTCTTCACCTTGCACAACTGGTATATGTCGTATTTCATGAGTTTTAAATAACTCTTCTGCAGTTGTTAAATCATCTATTGAACTTAGTGTTACTAAATTAGTACTCATTATTTTTGATACAGGTGTTCTTTTTTTCATAATAAATAGATTAATTGGATATTAAAATTGTAGCCTAAGCCTACTGTTATATTTTTAAAGTTAATACGGGTAACGTAGCATGATTCACAACATCTTCTGCGATACTACCATCTAAGAAATGTTCTATTCCTATTTTACCATGCGTTGGCATAATAATTAAATCACTTCCATTCAATTGTGCGTATTCTAGAATTCCATCTTCAATTTTATAATCTGAAACTTCTACAATTGTCGGTTTGTTATCGAAATCTGCTCCAACGCTGTATAAGAAACTATCGATACGCTCTTTCTTTTCTTTTGTGGTTTTAAACTTAGCTCCTGGAGTATTTACATTAACTAATTCTATTTCGCATTTAAATGCATCTAATAGTTCTTTAGCTTGTTTATACGATTCAACAAAGACTTTTGAAAAATCACAAGCAAAGACAGCTTTTTTGAATGGCTCTGAAATTGGTAGTCCTTTAATTACCAATACTGGAATCGTTGAATTTCTTACTACTACTTCTGAATTCGACCCTAAAAACATTTCTTTAAAACCTGAGGTTCCTTGTGAAGACATAATAATTAAATCTGCATCTTCTTGACCTTTTAAATCATGAAAACTACTAAAGTCTTTATACGGCTGAATTAAGGTTGAAACTGTAACGTCTGATAAGTATCGTTTATCTAAAAACTCTTCAAACTTTTGTTTTGCCAACTTAATTTGATACACTGCCTGCTCGTTAATATATGACGACGAAACTGAAATTAATGCGTTAGACAATTCTAACATATGAACTGCAACTATTTCTGATTTGAATTGTTTTGCTAATGAAGCTGCTGTCCTTAATGCATTCTCAGAATGTAATGAGAAATCTACTGGTACAATAATTTTTTTCATAATAGAGAGACTTAATAATTAATAGTGTAAAACTACTTCAACTCTCAAATAAAAACTATGATATCAATCAGTTACCTCATTCAAAAACATGAGTAAAATCATGTTTCAGTGAATTATCTACACACAGCTTTGTGTTCAACTAAATTACTCACAGAATTTGCTGGTGAGATATAAGGAATATCTAAGGCTAAGCCTCGAAGAATAAATAATACACCAATAATAATAACAGCAAACGGAACTATTTTTCGGAAATATTTATAGAAACTGAAGTGTGTGAATTTCCCCAGATAAACTATTGAACTCATTAATGGAATTGTTCCTACACCAAATAAAAACATATACAAACTTCCGTAAACGACATTGTGAGTTGCTATAGCTCCTAATACAGCCATATAAACCAATCCGCAAGGAAGAAAACCATTTAAAAAACCAATAAGGAAAAAAGTATTTCTTTTTTTCTCTTTGAGTTCTTTACCTAATTCAGATTTTACTTTGATAACAAATCTGTTTAATGAATTGGTAATTTTTAATAGAGGAATAATTTTGGGGAATAAAATGATTACGATCATTAGAATTCCTGTGAAAATAGATAAATGTTGTTGAAATGTAAATAACTCAAAACCTCTACCTAATAATCCGAATATCAAACCTAACAAAGCATAAGTTGATAGTCTTCCTAAATGATAACTCATTAACTGAAAAAACTGCGTTACTTGATTTTGCCTATTTAATGGCAACATAAAAGCTATTGGTCCGCACATACCCAAACAGTGTAGACTTCCTAATAATCCCAATATAAAAGCAGTATATAGCATTAAAGTGTAAGTTCTTTATGATATAAAAAAGGAGTTCCCTTGTAAGTAAAATCAACTGTAATATTCCAACGTCCCCCAACTAAAAACTTTTCAGGAATATGAAGCGTACGATTTTTCAAAACTATAGGGAACTCACTATCTAAAGTTTTGTCTGAAGGTCTGTATAAGAATACTTTCCCTTTTATAAATTCTGATTGAAATTCTTTTGAAAATAGAAGATCTAAACCTTTCTGATTCGATTGAATAAATATAGCATCTTGTATTGCTAATACATTTTGTTCTGCATTGATATTATCTTGATATTTTAATTCTTTTTGATAATATCTGTCGGTTACCAAATCGTGATTGTATTTGTGGTCTGTTATCATTGTTGTAACCATAAACATGATAAATCCAATAAAAGCTATAATTGCTATTACTATACCTGTACCCCAATTTAGTTTCATATTCGTTTTATTTTAAAGTGTTACCAAAATTTTCTAGGTCCTAAAAAATTTGTTGTGGTAGTTTCTATAAGTTTGTCTTTACTGTATACTCCTATTTTGAGTTTCACTCTATCTTTTTTTAACTGACTTTGATGTAACTCAATAAAAAGAGAACCTTCTGCCATACCTTGCTTAGGTATCGCAAAATCCTGATGTGTTACAATTTCTATTTTCCCTTTATGAGATAATAGCTTGTAATGTATATTGTTAATTTTTTCAGTAGTTTTATTAACTATCTTAAAAGAATACACGTTACTAATTATTCCATCTGCTTTACGTTCATATAGTTGACCAGGTAATCGAAATACTTTAGCTTCAACATCATTTCTTAAGAATAACATTCCTGTTAAAACTCCAAATAAGATAGTAAGCACTGCAGCATAACCTTTCATTCTAGCAGTAAACTTAAACTTGCTCTTCTTTTCTATATTTTCAATACTGGCAAAACGAATTAATCCTTTTGGATACCCAACTTTTTCCATCATGGTATCACATTCATCTATACAAGCGGTACAATTCACACATTCTAGTTGAGTTCCGTTACGAATATCGATTCCTGTAGGACAAACATGAACACATTGTTTACAATCGATACAATCTCCTTTACCAGAGGCAACTCTATCTTCTTTTTTATTAAATTTTGCTCTTCCTTTTTCTTTTTCTCCTCGTTTGTAATCGTAAGCAACTACAACTGATTGATTATCTAATAAAACACCCTGTAATCGTCCATACGGACAAGCAATAATGCATACTTGCTCTCTAAACCAAGCAAAAACAAAGTAAAAAACACAAGTAAAAATTAATAGTGCTATAAATGTGGAAACATGATTTACTGGTCCGTTACTTATGTATAATAAGAGCTCGTCACTTCCAATAATGTATGCTAAAAACACATTTGCTATACCAAATGAAATCAAGAAGAATATGAACCATTTTAACATCCTTTTTCTAATTTTTTCAGCATTCCAACATTGTTTAGCCAAACGTATCTGTTTACCTCTATTTCCTTCAATCCAATATTCTATTTTTCTGAAAACCATTTCTAGGAAAATAGTTTGCGGACAAATCCATCCACAGAAAACTCTTCCAAAAACAACTGTAAAAAGAGTTACAAACACAACCCCGATAATCATTGATATTACTACCAAATGAAAATCTTGCGGCCAGAATGGAAATCCGAATAGATTGAATTTACGTTCTAGAACATTAAATAATAAAAATTGATTTCCTTTAATTTTAATAAATGGCGAAGACAATAAAAAAAATAACAATGCATAGCTTACATAACTACGGTAATTGTATAATTTTCCTTTAGGTTGTTTAGGAAACACCCAAGCTCGCTTTCCTTCGGAGTCTATGGTACCAATACTATCTCTAAATTTTTCGTCTTTAGGTGTTTCCATTGTCAACTATCAAAACTAATTACTAACTATTCTTTTTTCCAGATTTCTCCTTGTGGTTTTTTCGGTTTAGCTGTTGTATTTCCTTCAAGAGAAATAATATAACTCGCTACTTTTTGAATGTCTTGAGGTTTTAAAACTCCTTTCCAAGGCACCATTCCTTTTCCTGCTCTACCTCCGTTATAAACCGTATTAAAAACATTCTTAAATCCACCACCTAAAATCCAATATTCATCTGTAAGATTTGGTCCTACACCTCCACCTCCATCAGGAGCATGACACGATGCACAATTCAAATTAAACACTGCTTTACCTCTTGCTAAATCTGAATCTTCTGTTAACAACTCTACTTTGGTGATATCAAATAAATTTGGTGTCGTAGATTTATATTGTTCAATTTCATATTGGGCTTTTGCCATTGCTTTTTCATATTCCATTTCTTGGGTATCTCCTCCTGCAATATGAAAACGTATTAAGTAAATTACTCCGAAAACAATTGTTGCGTAAAATAAATACACCCACCATGGCGGAAGTACATTATCTAATTCTTTAATGCCGTCGTAGTTATGATCTAATACAATTTCTTCTTCCTCTTCTATTGCTTTAGATCTTGTAAATTTATTAAGGATCTTTTTGAACCATACTTCCCATTCATCTTCTATTTCTTCTAGATTAAAACCTTCTTTTTCTAGTTTTAATTCCTCAGTCATTTTATAAACTGTGTAGCTAAAGTATTCTTTAACTAAAATGACTAATATTAAGAAGACTAACAGTATCCAAACTAATGGGTTTTCGTATAAACTAAATGGGTTTTCATATGAAGTAATTGCTTTAATTAAAGCCCAAAAACTTACAAAAACAAATAGTAGGTATATGATCGATTGAAAAACTCTTTTCATGATTTTTCTGTTTAATTATCTAATGGTATCTGACTTACTTTTTTTATGTACGATTTCTTTGCTGTAAAGACCCACCAAAAAAGCAATAGAAAAAAGGTGAAGAATATGCTTAATGAAATCAATGGATAGATTTCGATTCCTGTGATACTCTCTAAATGATTTTTTACAAACTTTAACATGATTCTATTTTTTTGATAATTTGTCTTTTACATTGTTTACTTTAATATCAACTCCTAATCGTTGTAAATACGCAATAAGCGCTACAATTTCTCTGTCTTTCATTTCTACAAAAGGAATATCATTTACTTTTGCATACTTTTTACTTGCATCGTAGTTGCTAGCAAAATCTGGATCTTCATATAAGTTTTCCTGAATTTTCATTCCTTGTTCATCCATACTCTTTTGAGCATTTTTTACATCTTCTTCCGTATAAGGAACTCCTAAAGTGATCATGGCTCGCATTTTTTTCTCTGTTTGCGATTTATCCAGTTTATTTTTGATAATCCATTGGTAAGCTGGCATAATAGATCCTGGTGAAGTACTTTGTGGATCGTACATATGATTAAAGTGCCAACTGTCGTTATACTTTCCTCCTACGCGATGTAAATCTGGACCAGTACGTTTACTTCCCCACAAGAAAGGATGATCGTATACAAATTCTCCTGCTTTAGAATATTCTCCATAACGTTCTACTTCACTTCTAAATGGACGAATCATTTGTGAGTGACACGAAACACAACCATTTGAGATATAAATATCTCTACCTTCTAATTCTAAAGGAGAATATGGTTTTACAGCTTCGATATACGGAATGTTAGACTCAACCATTAATGTTGGTACAATTTGTACTACTCCACCAATTAAAATTGCTATGGTTGCATACAATGTTAATTTCACTGGCTTACGTTCTAACCAAGTATGCCATGTTTCTCCTTTTGTTCTATATTTTGAAACTTTAGTTAATGGAGCTGCTTCAGCTAAATCATCAGTTACTTTTTCACCTTGTCTAATCGTTTGCACAATAACGTAAACCATTACAATTGCTCCGATGATGTATAAACTACCTCCAATAGCACGTAGCCAATACATTGGTAAAATTTCTTGAACTGTTTCTAAGAAGTTTGCATAAGTTAATGTACCATCTGGATTGAATTGTTTCCACATAAAAGCTTGAACAAAACCTGCAACATACATTGGTAACGTGTAGATAATGATTCCTAAAGTTCCTATCCAGAAATGGAAATTTGCTAAAGCTCTAGAGTATAATTTTGTTTTAAATAATTTAGGAACTAACCAATAAATCATACCGAAAGTCATAAATCCATTCCAAGCTAAAGCTCCTACGTGAACATGAGCAATAATCCAATCGGTAAAGTGTGCAATTGCATTTACATTTTTTAGTGACAACATTGGTCCTTCAAAAGTTGCCATACCATAACCTGTAATTGCAACTACCATGAACTTTAAAACTGGATCTTGACGAACTTTATCCCAACTACCTCTTAAGGTTAATAATCCGTTGATCATTCCTCCCCAAGACGGAGCAATTAACATAATTGAAAAAACTACTCCTAAATTCTGAGCCCAGTTTGGTAAAGCAGAATATAATAAGTGATGCGGACCTGCCCAGATGTAAATAAAAATTAAAGACCAAAAGTGAATAATCGATAATCGATAAGAATACACTGGTCTGTTTGCCGCTTTAGGAATAAAGTAGTACATCAATCCTAAAAAAGGAGTAGTTAAGAAAAATGCTACAGCATTATGTCCGTACCACCATTGTACTAAAGCATCTTGAACACCAGCATAAACAGAATAACTTTTCAATCCACTTACTGGTAATTCTAAACTATTAAAAATGTGTAAAACAGCTACGGTAACAAATGTTGCTAGATAAAACCAAATAGCAACATACAGGTGACGTTGACGACGTTTTAAGATCGTCCAAATCATGTTTATACCAAACACAACCCATACTACAGCAATTGCAATATCAATTGGCCATTCTAATTCGGCATATTCTTTAGACGTTGTATATCCTAAAGGAAGTGTTATTGCTGCTGCTACAATAATCAATTGCCATCCCCAGAAATTAATGCTACTTAACAGATCACTTGCCATTCTGTTTTTTAACAAACGTTGAAGAGAATAATACACACCTGCATAAATTGCATTTCCTACGAAAGCAAAAATCACTGCATTGGTATGTAACGGTCTTAAACGACCAAAACTAAGCCATGAAATCCCGTCAGTTATATTTGGGAATAAAAACATAAAAGCTAAGAGAAGCCCTACTGAAAAACCTACGATTCCCCATAATAAGGTAGCGTAAATAAATTTTTTTACGATTTTATTATCGTAATAAAATTGTTGCATTTCCATAATTTAAATTGAATTAAAAATCTATTCTTTATTTGTATTCTTAGTTACTAACTCGTCGTCAAATAACATTCTAACTGAAGGAGTGTAGGTATCGTCATATTGTCCCTTTTTAACGGAAATTATAAATGCAATAAAAAAGACTATTGCTACTGACACACTCACTGCCAGCAATACATAAATTACCCCCATTTTGTTAGTTTATTAATTATATTTCAAAAGTAGTTTTGGACAGATTTTTATACTATGACATTGGTCATGTTCGGGGTTTTATTCTTAGAAAAGATCATATTTATTTGAAGTAATTTTTCTATCGATTTATATCGTCATTGAGAACAACTTGGTTTCAGGCTTTTTTCGTTGTAATCGTACATCAAAAGCCATACAAATATTTCGAATAAATGGTCGAGCTTGTTGAGCTACATTTAATGAATTACTATCAATTGCAATTAAATTATCTGAAGCTATTTCTTCTAATAATCTTATTGATTTCGGTAAAGCTTCAAAATACATTTCTTCTGCTTTCCAATTGGTAGAAAAATGACACATGATATTTAAAATATGCTTTCGAATCACTAAATCTTCATCTGTTAAAATATGACCTCTAAATACTGGAATCTCACCATTATTGACTAATGTTTGGTATTCTTTTACGGTTTTTACATTTTGTGCAAACCCGTACCAAGAATCACTAATTGCCGACATTCCTAAACCGATCATGAGTTTGGTTTTACTCGATGTGTATCCCATAAAATTTCTATGGAGTTTTTGTGAAGTTGTCGCTTTAAATAAACTATCGGAAGGCAACGCAAAATGATCCATTCCTATTTCATAATATCCAATATTGGTTAGCATTTCTTTTCCTAATTCATATAAAGCTCTTTTCTCATCTGACTTAGGTAAATGTTCTTCGCTAAAACCACGCTGACCAACTCCTTTTACCCAAGGCACATGTGCATAACTATAAAATGAAATTCGATCTGGAAGTAATTCTTTTGTCTTTAAAATTGTATCGGAAATACTTTCTTTAGTTTGAAACGGTAATCCAAAAATTAAATCGTGACTCACAGATGTATATCCAATTTCACGAGCCCATTTTGTAACTTGTTTTACGTTTTCGAAAGGTTGAATTCTATGAATTGCTTTCTGAACAGTATTATCATAATCTTGAATACCAAAACTTACACGGGTAAATCCGAGATTATATAAAGCCTCTAATTGTTCTTTTGTTGTATTATTTGGATGACCTTCAAAACTAAACTCGAAATCAGAGTGTTTTTGACTTCCTTCTAAAATTGAATTGATCAATTCTTTTAATTGTTCCGAAGCAAAAAAAGTCGGTGTTCCTCCTCCTAAATGAATTTCTTTAATCACAGGAACTTGAGTCATTTTTTTTCTATATAACTCCCATTCTTTAATGAGAGTTTTGATATATGGAACTTCAACTTCATGACGTTTTGTAATGTGTTTATGGCAAGCACAAAATGTGCATAAACTCTCGCAAAAAGGTAAATGTATGTATAAACTTATTCCTTCTGCTTGATTACTTTCTTCAAATGATTTTTTAAAACTCATGAGCCATTTTTCTTTCGAAAACGTAGTTGCATCCCAATATGGAACTGTTGGATAACTCGTGTATCTTGGACCTGGAATATTATATTTTTGAATTAGTGATTTCATGTTATAGTTTTTTTCCTAAAATAGTAGTTGCTATAGTGGTAAACACTACAATACTTATTGAACTTAAAGGCATTAGAATCGCAGCAATTACTGGAGATAATTGTCCGGTTACAGCGAAATACAATCCGACACTATTATATATCAGAGAAATGATAAAACAATATTGGATAACACGTATCGTTTGTTTTGTTGCTTTTATAAATTTTGGCAGTTTTTCAAACTGATTTGCATCTAAAATTGCATCGCATGCAGGTGAAAACACATTAATATCTTCAGAGACTGCAATACCAACTTCACTTTGCATTAAGGCTCCAGCATCATTTAATCCGTCTCCAATCATCGCGACATTTTTATGCTTCTTTTGAAGTTGAGAAACATAAGCCAATTTGTCTTCTGGCTTTTGATTGAATAATAATGTCGTGTTCTCTGGTAATCTCTTTTTCAAATACACTTTTTCCCCTTCATTATCGCCTGAAACAACAGAAAGATCATATGCTGAAAACGTCTGAAATACTTCGTCTACATGTTTACGGTAGGTATTTTTTAATGTAAACTTTCCTTTATAATCATTTTGAATGCTGACATGTACAGAAGTATCTGAACTAAATTGTTCCTTTTCATTTTTCACAAAAGAAGCAGATCCAACCTTAACATCAACAGTAGCTACGGTTGCTTGTAATCCTTTTCCTGTATGTTCAAAAACCTGACTCTCTTTCTCTAAAGGAATGTTCGTCATAGTTTCATAAATTGTTCTACTTAAAGGATGATTAGAAGCTCGTAATGTTGCTTTTAAAGCTTTTTCTTCATTAAAACTTAAGACTGAACCTGTGTATTTTACTTCACTATTTGCTCTAGTTGTTAAGGTTCCTGTTTTATCGAAAACCAACGCGTCTACTTTTGCTAACTGTTCTATAACTGTAGCGTTTTTTAAATAAAATTTTTGCTTACCAAAAATTCGTAACATATTACCTAAAGTAAATGGAGCTGCTAACGCAATTGCACATGGACAAGCAATAATAAGCACAGCTGTAAAAACATTTAAAACTTTAGTTGCATCTGTGAAAAACCAAAATACACTTGCTAAAGTAGCTATGGAAAGAATAGCAATGGTAAAATTTTTACTTATTTTATTGGTAATGGTTGTAAATCTGCTAGTTTTATCTTTTTCAAAAACGGCGTTACTCCACAATTGCGTTAAATAACTTTGCTCTACAGAATTGATTGCCTCAATTTCTATAGCTCCTGACAATTGTTTTCCTCCTGCAAATAATTTATCTCCTGATTTTTTCTGAACCGGATTTGCTTCACCAGTAACAAAACTGTAATCGATTTGAGCATTTCCATTGATTAAAATTCCATCTACAGGAATTAATTCTTGATTACGAATTAAAATACGATCTCCTTTTTCAATCTTGTAAATCTGAATGGTTTCTTCATTTCCGTTTTTATTCACTTTCGTGACAGCAATTGGAAAATAAGATTTATAATCACGCTCAAACGATAAGTAATTGTATGTTTTTTGTTGAAAGAACTTTCCCAATAACAAAAAGAAAACCAAACCTGTTAAGCTATCGAAAAAACCACTTCCTAAATCAAATAACACCTCAACAGCACTTCTTATAAAAAGAACTAGTATTCCTAATGCAATAGGAACATCGATATTCAGTAATTTAGATCGTAATCCTTTATACGCAGAGATCAGATAATCTTGAGCTGCATACACAACTACAGGAATAGAAAAAGCAAACATCAACCAACGAAATGTATGTTTATACTTTTCTAACCAAAATTCATTTACTTCAAAATATTCTGGAAAAGAAAGCAACATTACATTTCCAAAAGCAAAACCTGCCAAACCTAATTTATAAATTAAACTACGATCGACATTTTTACTTCCTGATTCATAATCTTCTAAAGAAATATAAGGTTCGTAACCAATGGAACTCAACAGCACCACTATTTCCTTTAAACTAATTTGATCAACTTTGTATGTAATACGTACACTCTTTTTAGGAAAATTAACTTGTGTAGTTACGATTCCTTTTTGAAGTTTCTGAAGATTTTCTAACACCCAAATACATGAACTACAATGAATATGCGGAATGTATACATCTACAATCTGAACATTTTCATCGTTAAACGAAAGTAATTTTTGAATGATACTTTCATCATCTAAATAATCGTATTTACCTTGAATATCTAACGGTGTCGCTCCCGGACTTTCTTGTAGATCGTAATAGCATGTTAAATCGTTTAGCGAAAAAATCTCGTATACTGTTTTACATCCATTACAACAAAACGATTTATCATCAAATTCTATTTTTTGATGCTCGTTACATTCGTCTCCACAGTGATAACATGTTGTTTTCATATACACGATTTACGTAAAGCAAATTTCTGTATGAAAGGAAAAGTAAACTATGATATTAATCAGTTCTGATCTTATAAAATGAAGCGATCTGACCAGTTTTGCTGTAATACTGGCTTTAATTTTTCTAAAGGAATTTCGATAGAATATGTTCCTACAAATGAAGGACACATAATACAATCGTTGAAGTAAAAAATGATATGATCATCGTTAACTACGAAATCGTTTTTAGCAACTTCAAAATCATCTAAACTTACTTCGAAACATTCATAAAATAAATCTCCTTTAGCGATTTGTGTTCTAATTTCTGAATTTAAAATCTTATGAACCTCTGATAAACTTTCAGGTAAAAAGTAATCTTCGAAGTGGAGTATTTTTCCTTTTATCTTATCAAAATTTACTGTTTTAAAAGTGTAATAAGCTGCTTTAGTTTGCGCGTAATGATTCTCTAAATAAAAGAGTACACTTATGTGCGTTTCTTTTTTCTGATAAATATTGTATTCTCCTATTCTGTGCTCTCGAATTGGATTTTTCTGTAGTGTATCACATAAGAGTTCTTGACTTTCTAAAACATCTTGTTCTATTCTAGAAAGTTGTATTAATTCGTTCTCAACAAAATCGTTGAAAAGTTCAAATTTCGGATTGTAATTTTCATCTAACTGTGGATAACAGAAGTCAATTATATAATTGTCAGTTTCTTTATACAGCTGTTTGTGCACCACATAATCTTTGATGAAGTTACTATCATCTTCATCTGATTTTATAGGATTGATTTTTACATTTTGCTGTAACTCTTCTGTATTAAGTCGGATAGTAACCGTATCATTAATAATTAATGAATCATTACTACTGGGTTCAATAACATTATGAATTGGTTCCTTGTCTAACTTGCAACTAGTAATTGCTAATACCACTATTAAAAAAGATACAATTCTCATAATCGATATGTTTAATTATGATAAAAGTATGTATCGCTGTACTTCTAAAAAATGATAAAAATCATTCTACCAACTTTAAGGCTTCCATATCAACAATTTTAATATTTCTGCCTTCAATTTCTATAATCCCGTTCTTTTTAAGTTTAGAAATACTTCGGATTAAAGTTTCGGTAGCAATACCAGCAACACTTGCTAAATCGTGTCGTGCTATTCTAATAATATCATCTGGATTTCTATTCATGCGTTCAGCAAATTTTAGTAGTGTTGCTGCTGTTTTTTTATGAACAGAATTATAAGCCATATCTAATAATTGTTCTTTTATGTCTTTTAAATTATCTGCTAAAAGATCAACTAAATCTAATACAACTTTATGATTTTTATGTAAAACTGAAATCAACTCCGATTTGTGAATTCCTACAAGTTCTGTTGCTTCCATAGCAACTGCAGTTTCTTGATAAGGAATATTTTGAGAGAAAGAAGTATACCCAAATAAATCGTCTTCTTTATATAACGAAGTCGTTAATACCTTACCTTGTTCATTAAGCTTAGAACATTTCACTCCGCCTTTCGTTACCAAATAAATGTAATTAGAGTTATCACCTTCTTCGTAAACTTTTTCTTCTCCTTGAAATGAAAAAACAGTTCCGTTATCATCAAAGAAATTTTTTAGATCATTTAAATCTCTAAGTTCATTTTCATCCGGAATTTCTTCAATAATAGTTTTTTGTTCTTTTAAAATTGAAGATTTAGCCAATCTACTTTCAATTGCGCTTATTAATTCTTCTTCAGTAAAAGGTTTTGTAATATAATCGTCTGCACCAAGATTCATTCCTTTTCGTACGTCACTTCGTTCAGTTTTTGCTGATAAGAAGATAAAAGGAGTAAACTGTGTTTTCGGGTTTTTAGATAAAATTTCTAACACTCCATAACCATCAACTTCTGGCATCATAATATCACAAACAATTAAATCTGGTAATTCGCTTAATGCTTTTTCTATACCAATCTTACCATTTTCAGCCATTATTACTTCATAATAATCGGTTAACTCTAGTAATTCTGCTGTGTTTTCTCTTAATGTAATATCGTCTTCAATTAATAGAATTTTTCTCATAATTCAGCTTTATTTGGTATCGTGACTATAAATGTTGAACCTACATTTTCTTTACTCGTAAAAGTAATGGTTCCGCCTAAGTTATCTAAATGACTTTTTACAATATTTAAACCAATTCCTGTTCCTTCATTAAGCAGTACATTTTCAGCTCTAAAATAACGTTGGAATATGTTTTTTTGATCTTTCTCTGGAATTCCGAATCCTTGATCTTCTACTTGTACCGTAGTTTCTGAATGATTTTGTCGAACTGAAATTGTTATGGTTGTGTTTTCTGGAGAATATTTTACCGCATTACTTAAAAGATTAAGAAAAGTAAGTTCTATAATTTTTTCATCTTGATAAATTGTAATGTCTTCCATATCTGAATTACACACAATTTCCTGACCCTTTTTTAATAACAAACTTGCTCCGCTGATCGCTTCTTTTATCGTTCTTTTAATCTGAAAAGAAGTCAAATTATATTTAATCTCTCCTTTTTCAAGTTTTTCAACAGATAAAAAATCGTTTAGGATATTGTTTAAATAATGAACCTTGTTCTTTATAATTGATAAATGCTTTTCTCTTTTTTCTTGTTGTTCGGTTAATTTGTATTTCGACAACAACATTGTAGACGTTAAAATTCCGCTTAAAGGCGTTTTAAATTCATGAGATACTAATGATAAAAACTTTGTTTTTAATTCATTTAATTCTCGCTCTTTCTTTAATGCTACCTTCGCTTTTTTCTCTGCAACAATTCTTTTCTTATTTTCTTCATCTAACTGCTGATTCATTTTTTCTAATTCATCTACAGTTTCACTTAAACTTCTTGTTCTTTCTTTTACCTTATTTTCTAGTTTAGTATTTAATTCTAGAATTTCTAATTCTTGATGTTTTCTCAAAGAAATGTCGACAACTAATGCCATTGTATACATTTTTCCTTGCATTTCAAACGGATTTAAACCTACTTCTATAGGAAATACGCTTCCGTTTTTATGTGCAGCATATAAATCTCTTCCGTGCCCCATTTGTCTTTTCTGTTGCACTTTTAAAAATGAATTAAAATGTGAATCATGAGTGCCTTTATATTTTTGAGGTATCAATGTTTTTAATTGTTGATTTAACAATTCTCCTTTATTATAACCAAACATTGCTTCCGCTGATGAATTTACAACCTTGATTTCTTGATTCTCATCTACCACAATTATCCCTTCTGAAACAGCTTCAAAAAGTGTATCAAAAATTATTCTTTCTTCCTTGTCGAACATTCAATTAGAAATTTGATATAAAGATATATTTTATTAAAAAGACTATAGCTGATATTTATCATTTCTTGCCTCATATATCGCCCTTATTTTTGTTTTGAATAGTATTTTATAATGAAAACAAAAAAGCTGAACATCAAGTTTTATCAGAATATTGCCAAAGTTTTTTATGCAGTTGCGAAGTCTGACAACAGTATTAATATACATGAAATAAAGGCTTTAAAACAAGTTGTAAAAGACAAATGGTTAATGATTGATGAAACTTTTGATATGTTTGGTACAGATACAGCTTATCAAATAGAAGTTGTATTTGATTGGTTATATAGTAAAAATGCAACTACCGAAGATTGTTTTACCGACTTTTTAGAATACTACAGCAACTATTCTTATTTCTTTACTCGAGAAATTAAACAATTGATTATAGAAACTTCGTATCGTATTGCTGAAGCTTTTAAAGGAAAAAATAAAGCTGAGCTTTTGATTTTAGAAAAACTAGAACATGAATTAACTAAATTAGTTTCTTAAGTTATCGTAATATAGAAAACTTGCGTTCTAAAATTGGTTTTGTTTTCTTTTTTGTGATATCTCTATCAAATAAACGTTCTAGATTATTTCCTGAAACATCTTCGATTATCTTATCGCATTTCAAAATATAATTACCTTTAATCCAAGAAGTATTTGGAACAAATTCTATGATGTTTTCATTAGTTTTAATTCTAAAACTCCCTGAAATTACTTGTCCTTTTGTATTGATAATTTGTAAACTATTATGTAAACTTCCGAAATCTAAATTATCATTTAATTGAATTACTAAAGGCTGATTTGTATTTGATTTTGGTAAAACAAATTCCCATTTTTTTATACTTGGCTGAATTCTATCTGAACCAATAACACGAAAACTATGTTCAAATGTTTTTCCCATAGCAACACCGTATTTATCTTTTAATTTTTCATCAATCAATAAAGTATACGATGCTCCTTCATTTAAAACTTCTCCTAAATGTTTATTCGGACCTAAATCTCTTTTTTGTCTTCCAGGTTCAATCCATAAGGTTAATAATTTTCCGTCGTTAGATAATAAAGCGTTTTCTAAAGGCAGTAAAGCACGATCTACTTTTTCTTTTGTTTTATTATTTATCAGCGTAATATGATTATAAATATTAGCTGAGTTTACTGGTTTTGAAAAGGCAACATACCATTTTAAAAAATTGGAAGGTAATTTTGATGTATTCGGATAAATTGCTGCTATCCTTAATTTTTTATAATCTGTTTTTAACGGAATTAAAAACTCGAAAAAAGAATCGTTTACAATAGCTGTATATGTTGTGTTTAATTGAAAAGGTAATACAGGAGTAAAATATAAACTAGACTCATCTTTAAAAAGATCTCCTAAAATAGCTTCCTTATTTGCTAGTTGCTCGTGTGAAGTAAATGAACCTTTATATACTTTTATTTCTTGTATGTTTTCACTTGTTTTTACTTCAATAAACTCTTTTGAAAAAGAAAACTTTGGAGATTGAGAATACACCTCCAAAGTCATCAATAATGCTATTGTAAAAATTCCTAATCGTATCAAATTGAATTCTAATTATATGTTATATGATTATAACCAACGATTAGAACTTGTTTTTAAAGCTAATTTCCCATTAGATTCTCTTTGAATGAAAACAAACTCTTTATCGTTAAGTTTATCTAATTGTTGCACGTTTACAAATGGTAAGTTAATAAAATCAACACCATCTGTTCCTGCACGTTCTTTAACTCTAGTAGTTAACGAGTTTCCAAAAGACTCAATATCAGAAACCTTAAATTTCATTAACGCTCTGTTAGAATTCGCCATCAGAATAAAACGTTTTCCTTTATTGTTTGTCATTTCAATAATATCTAAAGGTGTTTTCCAATTTCCTAATTCTGCAACAGTTCTTCCTTTTGTATGAGAACCTGGAGTTAAACTTTCCATAGGAAAAACAACCAATGGTGTACATGTGTAACTAGCAATAATGTGTGGTTGATTATTAATAGTTGTAGTCATGAACGTTTTTATTGGTGCATGAGTTTCATATTTTCCGTGGGCTGCGTGATAAATTTCTAAAGAACTATCACTTTGTTTGTTTGTGAAAGGAAAAGGAATTGCTCTGAAAGTTGAAGCAAATTCAGCATTACTTAAACCGGAAACCATAATTTGCCCGTTTGCAAATTGAATATCAGTAATCGCTAAACTACGTAACGGTCTACCTCTTCTATCTTTAGCATCTGCATTCACCACATTTGAAACATTTACTTTTGAAAATGACACTGATTTTAATGGCACATTTTCTAATGTATTGTTGTTTACTAAAAATAAAAACGATTTTCCTGAACTGTGTTGCGCTCCTAAATAAATATTTTGATTTATAGGATTTACAACCATATCGATAATTTGTAATTGATCACTATCTGATCCTAAAAGCTGACCTAAAAGTGCTTCAATATCTTTTAAATATAATTTTTGATTTGTTGCCTTTTTTGCTGAACTCATATCTACAGCTACAACTTGAGAATTTTTACTATCTCCTAAAAATAATATTCCTTCTGGACCAAAAGTCATGGCATTTATTGAACCAATTTCTGGATTTCCAGTTACAAAATCTTCTGTTAATGAATCAACTGCATAAGTAGGCATGCAAAACAATCCAATAATTAGTGTAAGTATTAATTTTTTCATTGTTTGATTTATTTCTACCAAAGTTAAACATTACAAAAGCTGATAATCGTGAAAGAAATGTTAACGTTTGTGTACTTCAACACAGATAAACCGCTTAAAAACAAAATTTTACACAATCACATCAATCTGTTAAGTATAAAACAAAAGAGTTTCAATTACTTGAAACTCTTTTTACAACTATATAATTACTATTTATTAAAATTCTAATTGGAAGAAATAGCCTTATTAGACTTCCAATACAATATTTCTTTAATTAAAAAGATGTTTGCGACTACCATTAAGAATAAAATCAGAATTTCTGAGACATTACTCATTTCGTAAATCATAGCCGTTATCCAATGATAAACATTAAATAAACCTAATAAAACTGCCCAAATCAAAGAAGTCCACTTAAACCATTTTTGAGCAAATTCTACAGTTAGAATTGCAAATAAAAAGGCCATTCCTTCTAAAATAATTCTCCATTGATGAGCCCATCCTGGAATTTCTCCATCGGCTCCTTCTAGTACTAAAGATTCTTGAAAATACACATTTGCTATTCCGTAAACATGATGTATAATGAATCCGATAACCATGGTTAACCATAGTATGATAATTTTTGTTCTCATTGCTATAAAGTTTTTATCTATTGTTTGTTCTTTTGATTGATATGATTTTTCTTCTTCTTGCAACTGTAATTTGACTGCTTTATAATCGATAGGGTTCTTCGTAAATGAACTTTGAGCTTTTACCTTTTCATTAATTTTAGTGTAAGCCAATAAACTTATAATTCCAATACTTAACCATAACATATCTATAGTTAAAATATCGTATTGACGTTCTTGAACAGAAGTCCATATCCATTGTTTATAAACAATTCCATTTACTATTGGAATTAAAACACCTGTAATTCCACCAAGTAATAAACTGGTTTTATTTATTTTGTAATTATCTCTTTTAAACCTCATGAAGAATATTGCTAAAATCCAAAATATGAAATAGAAATAATATATGGCAGATTGTGAATTTGTGAATCGCGTTCCAAATAATTTTATGAAAAGGAAAGAAATTGCTGTTACTGGTAACATAGATAAACATATTGACAAATAAATATGCCCAATGTTAGCTGTAAATAAACGCTGACTCAAAGTCATGCTTTTTTTATTTCTAGCTTCAACCCAAATTAGAACTCCCGACAGTATGACAAAGCAAGTAATTAATGCTAAGACGAAATAAATGATTTTCATGAAAACTCCTCCAAAATCACCAAAATGCAAACGAGTTAAGACTCGTTGTGTGTCCTCAATATAATTAAGTTCCTCTGGATTTTTATCAGCTTTTATTAATCCAGTTTCCATATCAAAAATTACTCTTCCTAAACCAACAAATCTCTCTGAATCTTTCAACTCACCTTGAAGTACATACTTCATATTAGTGCCTCCATAATTTCTTATAAACGCAGATGTGAATTCAAACTCATTCCAAAAAGTATCGGATTTTTGGATAAAGTCATTAAAAAAAGGAAGCTCCTCTGTTGCTTTTTCTTTCCAGACATATGTTTTTCGTTCTGGACGAATATCTTCTAAAAGTTTGGTTTGATCTCCATTATAAAGAAAATTAGCTGGAAGTAAAACCAAAATGGATAAACAAAAATAAGCTCCTGTTACTGCAAAAATAAATTGAAAAGGTAATCCTATAATTCCTAAGGCAGTGTGTGCATCTGTCCAAACTCTTTTTAAAGCAATCTTAGGATTGAATGTATAAAAATTTGAAACTATTTTTTTCCAATGTACTATCACTCCTGTGATAATTGCAAACAAGAAAAATATGGCTACAAAACCTGCCAAATAAATTCCAATAACAGGAATTTGATGAAAGAAATGTAATCTGTACAAGAACTCTCCAATACCATAATACTCATGGTATTCTTTTCTCTCTTCAGTATGAATGTCTAGTGAAAAAAACTGTGCAGTTTTGCTCTTTTCTGTTGCTGTAGAATCTTGACTAGCTAGAAGATATACATAAATTTTATCTTCATGCTTCCCTAAATCTATTTGTACATCTCTACCTGATAAATCATAATCTTTATTTAATGTTGCTAATAATTTATCATAATCGATATCCTTTCTATTGGTATAGGTCGATTTTTTTCCTTCTTCCCAAATTCCAATTTCATCTTTGAATAAAGCAAAAGCTCCAGCAAAAAAAATAATATATAATGCTACACTAATTACAATTCCACTTACAGTATGTGTATTGAAAAAAACATTGTAATTTCTATTACTCATAATACAAATGGATTTTCTTGTTGAACCAAAGTGAATACAACATATAGTAAAACTATAACCAATATGTATAGCAGTAGTGATTTGAAACCGTTTTTAAATAAAAATGGAATTATTAATAATGCTCCCCAAATTATAAACATGGTAAAAATTGATGAGATTAAAATCTCTTTATGAAATGGTAAAACCAAAGCTGCAATCATATGTAATAAAGCTGTTATAATGTAGCCTCCTAGTATACCTGAAACAATTTTAGCTCCTTTATGCCAAGGTGATGTTGTTAAATATTTTCTGTTAGCTGGCATAATTTATTATTAGTTCGATTACAATAGAAAAAATCATAACAAAAACAGTATAATTTGTTTTAAATAATCGTAGTGGATATATACATATTACAAGACTCAATAAACTACTTAAAGCAAATAACCAGAATAAGAAACCTAGCGTAGGTCCGTAGGAAAACATAACATAAATTAATGCCAAGAATAATATTACTAGACCTATTATTTTCTTGAACGCAAATGATCTATTTAAGATATTATCTAATGATGAATTCTTAAATAAAACTACTTTATTGGAAGTGCTATACATTATAAAAACACCCAAAAGTAAAGTTGAAATTTCTACTGTTAACATGATGTAATTTTTAATCACAAAACTCTAAATCAAAAGATTTAGAGTTTTGCTTTCATGGCTTTAGTTCAAATTACTTAAGTCTTAAAATTTGTATGTTAAAGCACCAAAGTAAGCTCTTGGTTGTTGAGGGGTCAGTGTACTCCAACCTTTGTAATACACTTCATCTGTTAAATTATTTACATTAAAACTTACTCTAAATTTTGGATGATCGTAATATAAACCTGCATTAAATACAGTGTAAGCTGGTAATATAAACTCACCTACATTTGGATACCCTTCCATAGTATTGAAATCACTTGATCCATTAAATCCTGCAGTAATTCCTAAATTTTTAATTTTTCCTTCTTGGAATCTATAGTCAGCCCAGAAGTTGTAGGTAAATTCTGCTCCTGCTTCACCAAATCTTTGACCAACTAATAATGGATTAGATGTTGATTCTAATATTTCTGAATCGTTGTAAGCAAAACCTCCTCTAAGATTTAAACCATCAACAGGATATGCATTAAAGTCTAATTCAATTCCTTGACTCTTTACTTTTCCGTCTTGTTGTTGCGTTGCTCCAAATCCAATAATTTTATTATCAACAGTAATATTATAATAACTCACTGTAGTTTCTAATTTATTTCCAAATAAGTTTGCTTTTACTCCTCCTTCAAACTGATCTGCATTCTCTAAATCGAAAGAACGTAAAACTAATGGTGAAGTTAAATCACCTGGAATTGAATTTGCTAATACAGGATTCACATAATTAAATCCATTTTGATAATTTGCAAATACAGAAACTTTATTTAAAATTGGTTGATAAACTACACCTACTTTTGGAGCAAATGTTGATTTTGTGTATTCTGTTGCATTATCCAATTCTGTATTTTTATCTCCTTGATAATCGAAACGATCGTAACGTACACCTGCCATTATTGATAATTCCGGTAAAATATTAACCACATCAGATACATAAGCACTTAATACATTTTGATTCACATTTGTATTCGCAGTTGCTGCACCTGTTAAAGCTAAATCTAAATTATTTCTATTCGTTGGTAAACCTTGAATTAACTGTCCTTGTGGAGTAATAATATTTAATAATGCAAAATTTGAACTGTTATCAATATTCTGAGTTTCTAAATAATCTACACCAATTAAAACTCGATTACGAATTGTACCTAATTTAAAATCTCCTGTAAAATTCTGTTGAATATCAAAAGAGTTTGTTTCTGCATCAGTTCTTTGACCTACTGTTGAGAAAAAAGGATTTGGTTGAGTAGGAGCTAAAGGATTCGCAAAAATATTGTTGATGAATGTGTAGTAACCATCAGATTCTGCACTACTTCCAGAAATAATAGTTTGTGAAGACCAATTATCTGTAATCTTATATGCAATTTCTCCTCTAAAGTTTTGAGTTGGATTACTTATTTGAAGACTGTTATCGGTAAAAGATAAATTAGGATCGTAATTTAATGTTTCTAAATTATTGAATGCTAAAGGTCCTAATCTGTTTAAGAATAAGAAAACAGGATTGGTTTGTTTATTTCCTGAAACTTCATAATTAAAGTTTAACGTTAATCGATCGTTAACCTGATATGAAATAGCTGGCGCCATAAATACTGACTCTCTTAAACCAGCATCTTGAAAACTATCTTCTGACTGAAAACCTGCATTAAATCGAATAGAAAATTTCTCACTCCTATCCGTTGTATTTAAATCTAACGCAACTTTCTTAAATCCGAATGATCCACCACCAACAGATATTGTTCCGCCAGTACCTTTATATGGCTTTTTAGTCACAATATTTATTAAACCTCCGTAAGAAGTAACTGTACTTCCGAATAATGTAGCAGATGGTCCTTTTATTACCTCAACACGCTCTACATTAAATGGATTGATAAAACCATTTGTAATACCTGGCATTCCATTTACCAATTGTGGCTGTGTAGCAAAACCACGGATAGAATAATATCCTGCACCGTCTCCTGGTCTTCCAGTTGATTGCCATAGTTTATCAACTCCAACAGCATTCTTTAAAGCATCCTCAAAATTATTTACATTTTGAGATACTAATAATTCGTCTGTAATTGTACTGTAAACCTGAGAGTTTTCAATGTTTTTTAAAGGTAACTTAGCAACGTAAGCTGTCTTTTTTCTTGAAAACTTATTTTGTTGGTTGGTTATTGTTACCTCTTTTAAAAGTTCATTTCCTTCATAAAGAACTATAGTTGAATTGTTAGATAATTCAGATACTCGAACTGTTTTTGTTTTGAAACCTAAGTAAGAAAGAATAATCACATCGTTTTTACTTGCCTCAATTGAAAACTTTCCATCTATATCTGTTTCAAACTGTTTAGCAGTCTCCTTTACTACAATAGTAACACCCGGTAAAGAGACATTGTTGTTATCTACGACTTTTCCACTTATCTGTGCATAACTCAATAAAGTGCACAAACTAAATAGAAAAAAAAGTATAATTTTTTTCATTTGTTTTTATTTAGACTTATTTAATATTAAATTTGCAGCAAATGTATAATGTTCCCCGTTTACTGCAAAATTATTTAGAATTATTTTAAATAATAAAACTAGTTTATTATTTGCTCGCAAAAATATCTAGTTATACAATGATTAAAATGACGTATTCGGGATAAAAAAAGACGAACCATGGAAACCATAAACATAGAAGTTGATAGTACCAACGAACATGTTTTAGATGAAATCCTACAATTAACTAATAGTAACATTCACTGCGGTTTAACTACAAAGTTTTTTCGAGTTAAAGATGAATTTGGTTACGGTGAAGTTATATGTTGGAGCTTTGATGGTTTGATGGTTAGGAAAAGAGAAATAAAATTTAATCATGAAACTAAAATTACTGGCTTTTATGAAAGAGATTCTCTTTTACTTTCTTTACTCATAAAAGGAGAAAAGAAAATTTACGTTCCTGAACCTAAAATTGAATTAATTCAGGAAGAGATGGAAAGCTGTATTTCTTTTATTAACAAATCTGATGGTTATATTTCTTATCCTAAAGAAAAGGTTATTAGTGAAATTATTATCAAAATGTCTGATGAGTTTATTAAAAAACATCAATTAGCCGCTTCCTTTCCTATTTACAAAAACTTTTCTATTGAATATATAAAAGAAAATTTTTCAAATCAACTAGATTACAAGACTCAAAATATTATTAGTGAAATTCTTTCCGATGAAAAAACAGGATTATTAAAGCGTCTTTTCTTAGAAGCTAAAGTGTTAGAATTAATATTACTTCAATTTGAAAATAAAAAGAAAGGTATACATACTTCTACTACACTTAAAAAGATACACCTTGCAAAAGATTTAATTATAAACAATTTAGACAAACAGTTTTCTGTACACGAACTCTCTAAAAAGATTTATTTGAATGAGTTTTTATTAAAAAAAGAATTCAAAAAAAATTTCGGCGTTACCATATTTGAATTTTCACTTCAACAACGAATGAATGAAGCTAGAAAGTTACTTTCTAACACAACAAAACCTATATATGAAATAGCAGAGTTGGTAGGATATAAAAATCCTACCCATTTCTCTGCAGCATTTAAAAAAATGCTATCGATAACTCCTAAGTCATATCGAAATAAAAAATTTTAATTAAGATACTTTATGTTTAAGTTTTCTATGCTGGGCTTTTATAATTAATTCCATCCGTCTTAAACTAGCTTTATCTAAATTCAAACATGCATCTACCCAAGTATCAGTGATGTCTAAAAGTTCTTCTTTTTGAATTGGAAAAACTCTCTTAATACATTTAAAATGGTTGTATATAAAATTATAACTAATTGATTTTGTATACTCTATTATTCTTGAAATTCCTATATTTTCATCAAACACTTCATTTACTAAGCCTAACTCATTCATCTCTGATGCATTATATGTTCTACCATCATATAATACTTTAGAAGCTGTATTAAAGTTTAATTTTCTAAATAAAAAACTGTAAGCTCCCATTCCTGGAAACAAATTAAATTTCTTTTCAGGTAAACAAAATTTAGCATTTTTGT